>Ga0214165_1000229_pt1 | contig 44967 bp, 52 predicted proteins | sample TroBogypolimnion_34_FD_153004 | JGI IMG/M metagenome (GOLD analysis project Ga0214165, IMG submission 153004) | Freshwater microbial communities from Trout Bog Lake, WI - Practice 03JUN2009 hypolimnion v3 | ecosystem: Environmental > Aquatic > Freshwater > Lake > Hypolimnion/Profundal zone ... | reverse complement strand
TTTGCCAATGAATAAGTGTAATTGTAAACTGCATTTTAAGCTTGAATCTTCAGATAAGAAAATCCCAATGAAAAGTCTTGATATTTTAGTTGAGGGTATCTTTAACTTAATGTCAGAGGCTTTATCAAAAGGTGAAGAGGTTCATATATCAGGGTTTGGAACATTTTCCCAAACTGAACAAATACGTAAACCTGTGGTTAAAGTCAAAAAAGTTGTAAATCCTAAAAAATGACTAATCAACTAGATTTTGTATCAGTTGAAGAACAATATAAGAACTGGTTAATCACCAATCCAATCAAGAATTATTCAGTTGAAGATAGTAAGTTGTTAGATGATAGTCTTCGTCAAAAAATCATAGAAGAATTAAATGTGACAGGGGAGTTCAATGTCACTGAATTCATGTTGATACACAAATACAAAGAAATTGTTAAATACATCCCAACACAAGACCCTAGAAATATCGAAGAAGTTAAAAGTCTCATTTGGAAACCTAATGGTGAAAATGACTTCAGACGGATACAACCTGAACTGATTTTAACGAGTGATAGTGTCGATATCAAAAAGGTTAACTTTTGGGGTGATGTAACACATGAACAACATATTCGTGATGAAAAGTTAATAAGACATTGGAATATACTACGTGTGATGATAGCCAGTTCACGTCATGATGGGGTTATCGGTAGGTCATTAAAGTATTTGGTGGTTGATAAGGTCACTAAGACTTATCTAGGTATTCTGAACATATCATCATCAATGATGTATTTAACAGCCCGTAATGAAAAAGTGTTCAGTGATACTAATTTTAAATACAAAGAGAATTTAGAAAATGTATTTGCTAAGGGTGGACGTTCAAGAAACATGTGTTGTTGTACGACAATAATGACAACTCAACCCTTCGGTAGGTTATTTAATGGGGGTAAGTTACTTTCATTGTTATGTTTGAGTGACAAGGTGACAAATGATTGGAAAGAGAGGTACGGTGACAAACTCGTATCAGTTGAGACAACAAGTCTCTATGGTGAAAAATTACAATCTCAATATGATGGATTGTCACCATATTTAAGAAAACTTGGTACTACGACAGGTGATACACCACTTAAACCATCAGATGAACTCTGGAAATCAATGAGAAGGTGGTTAAAGAAAAGACATCCTGAAATTTATCATCATTGTTTAATAGAAAAGAATGTAAAAGGTGAACCTGCCATTAGATTTCCTAAAGATGAATCTATCAAAAAGGTATATAAATTGTTGTCGATTCAAAAATACTTGAACACCACATCAGGTTTTAGACGAGGTATCTATTTTTCTAGGTTGTATAAAAATACAGATAAGTTTTTAAGATATGAAGTTGATGAAGAGGAGTTAGTCAAAGCCTTTGAAAATAACATTGAAGTTCTTACAGAGTTTTGGAAATATGGTTTTGAAGGTGAATCAAAAGATAATCTTCCACACCATGATATTCGTCACCATATGAATAATAAAGTTAGACACTCTAATAAAAATAGTCCGGCTAGAAGAAGAATCGAAAAACTAATTGAGGATGACAAAATTGAGATGAGTCTTGATACGGATTGGTATGAGTTATCGAATCTACATCGACTTCAATCGATTGGTTAATACTAAAAATGACTAAACAACTGAAATTTGTCCCAGTCGACCAACAGTATAAAAACTGGTTAAGAACCAATCCAATCAAGAATTATTCTGATGATGAGATTAAGTCTTTAGATGATGGTATTCGTCAAAAAATCACTGAAGAATTAAATATAACAGGTGAGATGGACATTAAAGAGTTCATGTTGTTACACAAATATAATGAAGTTAAGGATTTTGTTTCTACACAAGATCCAAATGAAATTGAAGAGGTTAGAAATCTAATATGGAAACCTGTCGGTAGAAGTGATTTTAGACGTATACAACCTGAACTGATTTTAACTAGTGATAGTGTAGATATTAAGAAAGTGAACTTTTGGGGTGATGTAACTCATGAGTTTTGTCCACGTGATGAGAAACTAACCCGTCATTGGAAAATTCTTAGAGTTCTGTTATCTAGTGCTCGTCATGATGGTGTAATGGGTCGTCAACTTAGATATATCGTTCGAGATAAGGTCACCAAATCTTATCTAGGTATTATTTGTATGGGTTCATCAATGATGAATCTATCTGACCGTAATAAGGATGTTTTTGGTGGTTCCATCACCGAAAATAAAGAATCAAAAGAACATTTCAAAAAAGCATTTGGAAAAGGTGGTCGTTCAGTCAATATGACAAATGGACAAACGATTGTTTCGACACAACCGTTTGGAAGTAATTTCAATGGTGGGAAACTATTATCATTACTTTGTATTTCTAAACAAATTCAAGATGATTGGAAAGAAAGATACGGAGATGTATTAGTAACGGTTGAGACAACATCGTTATATGGTGGAAAAGACTCAACACAATATGATGGTATGAAACCATATTGGAGAAACTTAGGTAAAACGAGTGGTGATACACCTATCAAACCCAGTGATGAACTATGGGAATCAATTCAACAATGGGTTAAGAAAAGACATCCAACAACATTCTTTCATTACAAAGTCGAAACGAATGAGAAATTTCAACCTAAAGTACGTGATAAGAAGAATGGACTTATTAGTAGGACATATGGATTATTAGGTATAAAAAAGAACTTAAACACTTCGTCAGGTCATGAAAGAGGTGTGTTTTTATCAAAACTGTACGTTAATTCTGATGAGTTTCTTCAATGTAAAATAAATGAAGATGACTTAATACCATCGTTTGACAATAGTATTGAACGGTTGACAGAGTTTTGGAGATTTGGATTTAGTGGTGATACTCAGGATTCACCGGTACATACTGAAATTATCAAACATGCAATAAATAGTAAAGTTAAACACTCGAACAAAAATAGTCCAGCCAAGAAAAGATTAAATGACTTAGTCGAACGAGGTTCAACTCATATCGATTTAGATAGTGGTTGGTATGAACCGATGTCTAGGATGACGTGGTTTGCAGTAAAAGAGAAATTTCTCGACCAGATTTCTCGTTAGTAAACTGAATAATGGGTTCTTGAATTTCTTGGTCACGAAAAAAGAACTCGACATCATCGTCTTGTGAAATGAAATCAATAATACCGTTATCCAATACGTCCACATTAAAATCATTTATCGGAAGTTTAAGAAAAGACGATGAGTTGATGGTGAATGTAAAATCTTCAATCGATATAACATTCTTCAAAATGGTTTCTACGTAAGCCCCGTTTATAAACGAAATCTCATATACAAATTTTCTGTAATCGAACAAACGTATCTTGATTTGACCATTTTCTGTAAAAAAACGTAAATGCGTCACATCGTAATGATTAATACTGTCTTGGAGAGTGTCTACGGTACTCTTAGAGAGGTTAAATTCTTGAACTGAAGGAAATCTAGTCAGTTTGTTAAAATTAACCAACCAATCATCAACCTGTTCATCCTTAATAGTTTTCTTATTTTTCTGAAAAATTACTGATTTGTCAGAGGGATGACTAAATTTTGATTTGACTATAAGGTCATTCGAAACATCATCATTAAAACTAATAACGTTATGATTCGTGGTTAGTATGAAGTTTGTTCCATAACTTCCAAAATTACGGATTATTAAATCAACAAGTTTCATTAATCATCAACAATTTAAATTCTTATTTACTTAAACAATTTTCAATGAAGTTCTTAATCATAGGTCTTTTGTTTTCTGGAATTTCAACTCTATAACCTTTAAATGTTGGTGCATCAACTGTCATCTGCATAGCATGTCCGAAACTTTGTGATTTATAAATTAATCTAGCTAATTCTGGAGTCAAATTAAAATTAGTATTAATAAACCCATTACTATAAATTTTAACTTCACCTATTGGATTCAAGTGATATGTTTTGTCATCTATTATTAAAGAATGAACCCATCTTTTCATAGGTTCTTCTCCAAATTCATATACAGATAGTATTGAAATGGACTTGTTAGGATTACAGTAAAAAATTGTTTTACCTAAACCGTATGATGTGTATTGTAAACCCTTTAAATATTGACCACCTTCAACAGATTCAATAGTCCATTCAGGTTTTAACCTTCCATCATTAGTTACTTCTAAAGATTTAATCTCATCGTTAGATAAAACATACATTTCATTTTTACCTACAGATACTATTAGATTCATAAGTGAGGAATTAACTCCCATCTCATTTATGTAATTAGCTATTGCCGTTGTTAAAATCTGACCAGTGTCTAAATCGTCTTTTGATGGTTGTAAACTATTTTCGTTATAAAACCTATGTACTCCATAGATAGATTCTTTATCTATGAATCGAAAATTTCCACCTAGAAATGTTAATGCACATGCACTGTAACATTCACCTTTTTGTGTTTTATCAGTTCCGGGTATTTGTTTGTTCACATATGTACTGAAACCAAGTTTTCTAATTATTCTTCCAATTTCCATTCCAGAAATTAAATTACCACCTGGTGAATCTAGATGTACATAAACAACATTATGGATATTTTCTACTGACTTTCTAAATTTCTCAGGGGAATTTTTATCAATATCACCACTAACAAAAACATCCCATTGAGTGAAACCTATCATCATATGAAATTTTGTTGGTGGTATAACAACAACAGTAAACTCTTTCGAATATAAAGTGTTGGTAAAAAAGATAAAGAACAATAAACAAATTACTTTCAAAATTTAATCACCACTAATCTTACGTTTTAGTAATCCAGAAACCTGAATATCTGCATAAGACATCATGAATTGAATTGATTTTAAATGTTCTTCAATTACTTCGTAGTTGTTGACGATATCTTCTTCTTTAAATGAAATGGTGATACTTCTTTTATTTTCATTTAATACAGTCTCTTCCTCATGTATTTCGAAGTCTACATCTGTAATTGGAAGAGATGACCATTGACGAACTTGTTCAAGTTTTAACTCTGGATTGATTAAACCATCTCTAAATTTACCACCCAAGTCTTCTTCAGATAACTTAGTTAGTTCCCACATCGTGTTATAGGCTGGTGGTAGTAGATTTACATTTTCTGTAAGTAGTCGATTTTCACCAACTTTACAGAGATTACTGATGATGGTTCGACTCATGATTTTACGGTCGATTAATGTGTCACGAACTTCTGACCATAGTTTCTTATTGGAGTTGTCTGATTGGAGTTGGTGAAGTGTCAGTGCAACTTCAATCATATACTCGGCCGCTTTATTCCAAGTACTGGTAATTTTGTTGATTATTTGTACTGTATCCATAGATAGAGATACGGTTTGATGATTCAATATCAACTCTGTACTCGAGGTGGTCATGATATGGAAAATTTCTTAATTAAGAAATTCCATAGTATCACTATTATTTATTTGATAACTAATGATGGATTTAAGTCTATCAATTAAAACTTCTTTTTTGACATATCTATTTTTTCACAATCACCAACTCCACTAAAGTTTATTGTGGTTCCATTTGTATCACTAAAATTACGTGAATACCAAATAGTTCCAACATTTCGGTCTATACGAATAGATGTGGAATTTACAACACCTTCTTTAGAACCTTGTGTATCAACAGAAATATCCCATTTAGTTGAGTCACATTGGTGAGTATGATACTTATAACAAGGTTATGGAAGTGGATATTAAAATGAACAAACTTATATTTGTATTGTTGTTACTGTTGTTTAGTCAATCAACATTTGCTAACTGGGTATCACTAACTTGTGTTGAATCAGGTGGTAACTTCACTATGACAAACGTATTGTTAAGGCCATTATTACTAAGAATGAAATAGTATGGAATATTATACTTAATAATATTGATTACATTCAGACACTAAACAGAACTAATGGTATTTTGTTAGTTAGGATTAAAGAAAAAAATGAAGATTTAACTCCATATCAATGTCAATTATCTAATCCAAAATTTTAATAAAACAAAGTCCGTAAATACGTACTTTAAACCAGTTCATCCAATTAAATTATCATCTTACAGACATAACTATCATTACGTTTTTGGGAGATTTAGTCTGTTCTTTTATGTCCCGTTTAATTAAATCTAATGTTCGAGATAACTGATTAAGTTCTGTAAGTGGAATCGTGTAGATACTTAAGTCATCAGAGTCTTTTAAACTTTGAATCACTTGATTCTTCGTTACAGAATTAATTTTTTTCATTGGGATTGTCTTTAAACATATTTTTTGATATGTCTTTCTTCTTACCAATTAAGAATGTTTGAACTTTAGTTAATAGTTGATTGGTTAGATTCTTCTTTGTTTCTACCAAATCGTTATCCCATAATGAGTTCACTATCTTTCTACTCTGTTTTTTGTCATCTTCTGTCATCACTAATCCTTGTATATATTATGGAGTTTGTTAAGAATCTTAGTACTCGTATCAACATCACTAAGATTGTTTAATAAGTCGTCTGTATAAGACTCATCGGAACTGAGAGTGGTGATATATTGAATTCTTCGTGATAGTAAGAGTAGTTCTTCAGAGTCTTGTTTAGATACGTTAGTAATAGCGTAACCGAGATATTCTTCCATTCTTTTCATTGTTTTTTCCTTTACCAAACCTGAGGTTCTTTAAGTTTATTAATAGCATCAAAAACACCTGATTGATTAAATTCACTAAGGAATTTATCAAGTGATATTTGTGTGATTTTTGTTTTTGAAATACCTGTTCCTGTAGAAACATCGTGTAACCGTTTAGCTAACGATGAATCCAACCTGATAGGGAGTTGATAATCATTTTTCATATTTACTTTTACCTTATGGACTAGAGACTAAGAGTTGATTGGAGATGACCATTGCGAGTGGGTTTCCGACAATGTCGTATGGAACAAGATCTAAAACACATCAATGAACATCAACTCATATGTATTTATAAGGAAAGAAATTTGTATATTGAATATGATATTTGGGAAAATAAATTAATGACTTGTAGAGTTGTAGTAAATGTTACCAAATTGGAAATAAAATAAGTAAACCATTGTTAAAAAGAGGATAATAATTTTTATGGGAGATATCAAATGTCAGAACTCAAATTCAAATTAATTAAATCGGTTGTTCAACTAACATCTTCATTTGGTATAACTATTCATTACGAAGTGAAACTGGAAAACGATACATTTCCATTTAAGTTAAAAAGTGGATTTGAATCTTCTGATTGTATTTTTGGTATCACTGTTTACTCTGAATCTATAACAGATAAAGAAACATATGATGACGATAGAGTTGGAGAGATTTCTCCATTTCTTGTTGGGAATAAAAAATCAAATAAACCAAATCAACAGAATTTGATAAAAGTTCGTTTTACTGTTTACGATATTGTTTTTAATCAATTATTACAATGTCATCATAATGGTCAGATACCAAGTAGGTTGATAATAACGATTAATGATGATTATTTAGGTGACTTTGATGATGAAAAAGGAAGTAGTCACTACGGTTGGAATGATTTTGATATGGGTGAAAATTTAAGATTACCGATAGATCAGTATATCTTTAACATATAGATTTTAATAATTATAGTAATCAAGTGGACTTGTAAATGAATATCAAATCACTAAATGGATGGAGCCGATTGTTCATACTCCTAACTTTGTTATGGGTATCTTTCGGTATATACACAAAAACTATCACTGTAAAACCACCATTTCCTGTAGATGATATTAGTAAATATTTACCAGATGATGGTAAGGATAAAGATAAAGAAGTATCGATAGAAGAATTCATCTTAACCTTAAAGGATTTCAAACTTCCAAATGGTGAAACTTATCCCTCATCAACGAAATATACTCAGAAAGAAATCGATCTTTCATTTGAGAAAGTAAAGTCGGATATAGACAAACAGAATCTAGTTGATGATCTCAAGTTATTCGTCTTACCCCCCCCTTGTTTTATATTTTATTGGGTGGTTGATTGGTTGGGTAATTCGGGGTTTTAAGAAGAAAGATTAATAGAAGGTAAATCACGAATGTTAAATTTCATAATTCATCTGAGTATATGGTTGATTTCATTTGTAATTGACTTCTGTATTCTCTACTTCTTTGGTACAAAAGATATCGGTCTTTGTTTGAGTATCTCCTTCATTGTCAGTAGTCTGACAATGGGTTTAATTCGTCAAAGAACAGATACCTCTAAAGATATTTTAGAAAAGTTATTACCTAGTTTTCAACAGTTAGATGATCACATCAATACACTCAATTATTGTAGACAAGAATCGGATGAAAAAATTCTTGATTTGGAATCCAAAATTAAAGAATGGGAGAATAAGGTTATTGAATTGGAAGATAGATTGGATGAATTTGAGAATCCCTCCAAAAATATCTACTAGAAAAAAGTAGACTAAGGAGTAGATAGGATGAGTAAAACTAAGAGTATTCAAGAATACAGAAATACGTATGAATCAGTATATAACTCACTATCTAAGGTTAAAAATGAAATGAAGAAAATATTAATTTTTAGTTTACTAATTTTTTCAGTCTGTGGTTGTTCGAAGAAATTACCTGAATCTATTCTTATGGTTTGTGATGGGGTAGAAGTAACTGGTGGGATAGATGGTAAATCAGGAGAAAAATTGGTTCCAGAAAGTGTAAATGTTAAAAGGACAATTCAATTAAATAAAGAAAAAAAAGTAGTTAAGACTAACTTCTTTGAAATGTCTTTAAAAGATAACAAAAATAATTCTGGAAAATTAGAAGATAAAAATGTGTGGGTAATGACTATTGATAATAATCGGGTTCTATTTGAAGAGAGTTCAATCGATATGAGATTTTCTAATCCAACTGTTCAAGTGGTTCAAGATGTTGGAATGGATCAAAATGAAATTAATGGTTATCAAAGAATTAATAAAGAATACTCAAAAAATAAATTGTTAGATTCATATGAAAACTATGTAATTAATATCAACAGAATTACTGGTCAACTCAATGAAAATCTCACTCAAAATCTTCTTGGTAATCATTTCAATATATCTACCGTAGGTCAATGTAAAAAAGTAGACAGGAAGATTTGATATGAAAAATATTTTCTTCTTTGGAATCGTCGGTTCGTATATCGGTGGATTACTGATATGGTTGTTTATAGGTTTCGGATGTGATTTTAAAGATTACTGTACCCCACCATTTAGTTTGGTAGTTCTAAGTCCATTGTTGGGTTTCATACCATCATCAATTACTGGTCTTCTATACACAAGAAGTCTTTTAAAAAGAAGTAACGATATCAAAACTGTAGATATTAAAACCCAACTAAAATTGAGTGGGTATTACGGTTTTATTGTTATGTCAGTGATATCCCTATATTTTATAACGTCATATTTTCAACAATCACATTATCCACATGATGGTTCTTGGTATATGGTTGATGGTGTCAGATATCAATCAGTAAACGACCACAGTATAGAGTCGAACTATTATTACTTGAGATATCTATTTTTGATATTAGTTGGTGTTATTTCTAGTTGGGGTTGTGTTTATCTACTTAGTAAATGGAATAAACTGATTTGGAATAAAAAATGAGAAAACTATTACTACTAATGTTATTGATTACTTGTATTGGTTGTTCTCAGAAGCTATCTAAAACTATCCAATTAGTTTGTGAAACACATTCCGTAGACAAATCAGTAGGAACTATAACTCTTCTTCTAGATGATGAAAAAGGTACTGAAGTGACATCGGGAGGTGATATTCCACTGGATTGTAAGTGGAATGACAATTTAGTTTATTGTTCTAACCAAAACAAATATATTAGTGTTGATAGGTTTTCATTAAAATTGTATGAAAGTCATTCTGGTATAACATCTAATGGAAAATGTAAGGTTTCGGAAAAACAAATCTAACTCTGATAAGTATATTTTTACAAATACTAAACAAAAACCAGGAAGTCTATTGTTATGAAAAAACTTATATTGTTGTTGTTATTATTACTAGTCAGTCAATCGGTCATGGCTGAATGGACATATGTTGCAGAGTCTTATGGTGATAAGACCTATGTAGACATTTCAACAATTAAAAAAACAGAAAATGGAATTTTTAAAATATGGGATTTACTTGATTACAATGAACCTAAACCTTATGGTAAAGGATTGAAGTTGACTTCAATAGTAACAAGTTTAGAGTATGACTGTAATAGAGAAGTGGTTAGACATTTGTTTTATGTTGTTTATGGTACACATATGGGTTTAGGTAATTCCATATCTCAGGAAGATGGTTTACAAAAGTGGACAGAATTGGCCCCGAATTCAGTTGGTAGAAGTGAATTGAAATTTGTTTAAACAAATTTAAATTTGTTTGTGATTATATTGAGAAACATCAAAAATAATCAGTTAATACGATGAGTAATATTTTTACTCTATCGTATTAACTGAAATGTTCTTTTATCCTTGGATTGATAAAGGACAGATACTAGCTCCCACATTTAAAACAGTCCCATTACCGTATTTACACATATGGTTCCCACTCTCGTAATAATCGGCTGTTAGAAAGTAAGTCATAGCGTAAACCGAAGAAAACATTCCCATTAATATCGTAAGTAATATTATTCTTTTCATTGAATTACCTCATCTGATAAACGTTATTGAATTAACCTATTAACGATATTGAACCAATTAACTGTCATAATCAACATTATTTTCTATTAGATAAAAATTAAATGTAAATCAACCTTACTTCATATACATTTACACTGATTTAATTTGTGTAATTCGAGTGAAAACTTATCTATTTGAAAATAGATACCCTTGGTGATATAGTGAAAAAAGTACTTATAAGATTGTGAATGATTATGAAAAAACTATTGTTACTTCTATCTTTGATGTTATGTTTCCCCCAAGTTGGTTACTCACAAGAACCAACAGTAAAAGAACTTTATCAACTGAAAGAGATGTGTGGAAATCAGACTGCTAAAGAGTTCAAAAAAGAGTATGGGAATGGATACTTGAATACTCAAGATAGTTATACTGTTCACACATACATTAATCATTACAACAAACGATTAAATATCTGTTTGTATCAATTACACTCCGATTCTTTTAAGAATACCCCTAGAAAGAAAATAGTATCAACAACAACATTAATTGATTTAACTGAAAATATTAGTATTGCTATTTTAATGGATTTCACGAACTCTCCATTAATCTGTGAGGTTAATGGCAAAAGTTGTAGTACTGAACAAGAGTGGTACGATTTAGTTAAACCATTTATGAATGAATAAACTTTTAATGGATTTTTATGAAAAAACTACTATTTTTAATGTTGTTACTAGTTAGTCAGTCGGTGATGGCTGAATGGACTTTGATAAACGAAAATAACGATACAAAATTTTATGTAGATTTTCACTCATATCAGAAAGTTGATAAAAATAAGATTAAAATTTGGGAGTTAAATGATTACCCGATGGGTGTTAATGGAATATTTTCACTGAAAAACTTATCTGAATATGATTGTAAAAACAAAATGAGAAGAACTACTTACACCATTACATACAGTGGAAATATGGGGGATGGAACATCATCTTCTAATGATTTTAATAATGGATGGTTACCAGTAGCACCAGATACGATTGGAAATCAGAAACTTGATGACATGTGTTTGATGTTAAAAATGAAACAAACTCATTAATTCAAAACACGGTAATAACTTACACAATCAAGGTAATAAGGTTTAAAACTCATCTTCTGTAGGTTTAACAGAGGAACTCAATGTGATGACCTACGTGTGGTCTATAAAAGACACGAATCTAATTCAAACAATACCTTTTCTGTTCCCTTCAAAAAGGTACTTCCTTCGTAACGAACACAATAATTCAGTTGGTTCTCAATACGTGACTTATCTAATACATCTAGCCACAACTCTGACTTAACATCACATTTAAACGAACGTGGTACATAGATAGACCAATTCTTTTTAAGTGAGTCATGTAGTCTCCACTTTTTGTCTTTCGGTATCTCTATGAGTGAATGTATATGTATTGAGACACCCGATTCTTTATCACCACCAATAAACGGAATGAAACGTAATGTATGGTCATTCACATTTCTTCTAGTAGTACTAATAGTCCAATCTATAGACTTATAAAATCTACCTAGACTTGAACTGTTTACTAATTGACGTTTAACACCTGACTTGTCCACATATGTTCCATTGATTTTGAACACACTGATAAACCAATCATTTTCTGATTGGTTAATGGTGTCAATAATCCACCTATGTGTTGTGTAGTCTTGTGAAGATTTTGGTTGAGAATACATATTTACCTTTCGTAAGGTATATAGGCATTTCGAATGATATTTATTGATATTTTATGAAAATATTTTAATTTATTTTTGACTATCAATAGGATGTAGTAGGGGTGTTGTTTTATGAAATTATCCTTTAAAAACAGGGATTTAATTTCAGGAATGGTTGACAAACCACTTGACAATGATGTACCATTAGTATGTCCTGTTTAATATAAGGATTACTAATTATTACTTAGTAAGTCATTAGTAATAACCAACAAAAGAACTAATTCACGTATGTGAATATCATCATGAATGTAATGAATGATGATTAAATAGTTCTACTTCAATGTCAACCGGTATAAAAAATCACTAATGGATGTTTACATGACAATTTCTTAATTAAGAAATTTATTGGATGAACTTAGTAATTGGTACTAATGTATTAAATACGGTGATAATTTTAGTGACAAATAGTTTTAAGTATTTTGTAATATGGAGTATTGGGTGGAACTGGTTCCCAAGATTGATTGGATGAAGGTTTATCAAGAGATGTGTATCCAGTTAGATTATGACCAGAAAAAACTGTTACATACAATAACCTAGATACTTCATTTTTACAGTCATATTCTTCCAAATATCTTCCCGATTTACCTTCACCATAATTCTTTTCAGAATAATCTACAAATTCCCAGAATTTAACAACATCACCACTAAATTTTCTAGACTCTAAATCTACATAGAATTTATTACCAATACTTGTTTCATCAACTAAAACCCAATCAGCCCTCACAAAACCAGAAACAGTTAATAAGGTTATAAAAACAAGATATTTCATCATTTTATTTTTCATATATAAACCGTTAAATATCTTATATGTTGTGTTTTTTATAGTTTAGTAAATACAACCCACTAATCAAGTCAATTACAATCCAAATCATTTTGGTGAGATAAATCGGTGAGAGTGAGTTGAATAGAATAACTATTACAATTAATACACCTTTTGTTTGAGAGTCTGATTCTTTCCAATCTCTGACAAGAATATACAGAGTTCCCAACATAATCACTGTACGAAGGTAAATGTAGTAATCGTAAGGAAGTGGAAAGACTCCAATCAGAAGTAGAACACCTAATATTTTGTTCATTTCAAATCCTCTATCCAACAGATACCAAGTGTTGGTTTAAATCCATAAATTTTGGAAATGAACGACATTGAACTACCGTCAATCATTAGTGTTCTTATTGTTGAAGTTTTGTCATTAGTATATTTTGTTATTAACTCGTATTTTAAAGTATCGTTAATCTTTGTCAGTTTTGCCGAGGTTCTTGCCCCGTTTTGAATCCATAAATGAAAATATTCAAGTTCAGTAAATGACGGATATTGATAATTATTGTACCAAATTACGAAGTCACCATTTCTTGACTGGTGAATATAAAAATAGTTACGGTCATCTTCTCGTGGTTTATCTAGAGTTGGTTTGGTTGGACCACATCCCATTACCGAGTCATATTTAAAATCTTTAGCGTATGATAAATTACTAATTATCAATAAACATAGTATCTGAAGTATTCTTTTCATTTTAACTTTCCAAATGACTATTAATACTTAATGTATACACCTTGTATAAATTCAATATGTCTTACAAAGTATAAGATTTAAGTCAATCTAAGATAATCCAATCACAATGGTTGCCAATGTCTTACTCAATGTCTTACCTTCCATTCTTGTAATGTTTTAAACCTTATAAGACACATGGAGAAGATTATGAATGTTGGATACGCTAGGGTAAGTTCTTATGGTCAGTCTTTAGACGTTCAGTTAGAAAAACTTAAAGATTGTGACAAGGTGTTTTCGGAGAAAAAGACAGGAACAAATGACAAACGTGAACAACTTCAGTTTGCATTGGACTTTGTTCGTGATGGTGATGTTTTTGTAATTACAAAGTTGGATAGATGTTCACGTTCGATACGTGATTTATTGAATATTCTTCACAGATTGGAATCCAAGAATGTTTCATTAAGTGTCTTAGACCAGTCTATTGATACTTGTACCCCAACTGGACGTTTAATGATTTCTGTAATAGGAAGTATAGCCCAGTTTGAGAATGACTTACGTAAGGAAAGACAAACAGACGGTATTCTGATGGCTAAGTCTAGAGGTGTTCATTTCGGACGAAATAAGAAACTCAATGATGAACAAATTCAAGAGATGAAACGTAAACGGGAGGAGGGTGTAAAGATTAAAGACCTAATGTCTAGTTATGGATTATCCAAAGCTAGTGTTTATCGATTAATTAATAATTGATTATTATTTCTTACTTCTTACTTGTAGATGTGATGATGAGATAAACACTATTTTTTGAGTTTTCAATTACGTCTTCAATTCTTACTGATTTCTTAGGTGTTTTATATTGTTCAATGCCACCAGACTCAATTAATGCCTGTATATAATTACTCTTCACAGCAAAATTGACGTTTTGAGGTATTTCACCACGTTCATTCAACGTACCTCCACCATTCAGTTTACTTGAGACCACACCAATAACTTCACCTTGTTGGTTTAATAATGGACCACCACTATTCCCTGATTGAACTGGGGCTGAGATTTGATAAAACCTTATATCATTTCCAAATCCAGTTAAGGCAGAAATATCCCCTGACGTTGTTTGAATCTTTGAACCCAAAATGTCAGGTAAGGGAAAACCAATAACTACAACCTTTGAACCTAGTTTTGATTGTTTTGTAGCTAAGACTAAAGGTGTTGAAGTTAATGGTGTTTTAATTTTGATGAGGGCTAAGTCATTAGATGTATCCCTAACAACAACTGTCGCTTCTCTTAAATCATTTTCCTTCACTGATACAAAGATATTATCTACATTATCGATCACGTGATTAGCTGTAATCAAATAGTACTTTCCAATTTCCCATCCAGTTCCAGTTGAATAACTAATGTCAGATTTACTGGTTTGAGTTGAATTTGAAGAGGATTGATAAACTGATTTTGACTTTCCTATAGGACAAACTGTTACTTCAGACCAACTTGCAAATGTAGATTTTTCATATTTTGTTAATGAAATTTCACTTCCATCCTTGTTATACATTTCTACAAGGATTCCATTGTTATTAAAAAACTCACTACTAACACTATCTTGAGTATGTTTATCACAATCTAATGTGATGTATTGAATCATGAACGTATATGTGTTTCCACTCGTCAATTTTTGAGGGGTTGTATATTCGAATTTACCAATAAACCCCACCAAACCATTACCAAAATTACTAATAGAATCTGTTGTTAACCATAACTTTTCAGTCTTATCGGGTGATGAGGTTATATATCTCCAATCTACACTATTAATACCTTTAGGTAATAGTTTTGACACGATTGTATTATTTTTTTGAACATCAACTGTTTTGAATAGATTTGAAAAATCTTTACATAGTCTGTTTTTTTCAATATCCATAATACTACCTAGGACTATTTCATCTGACTTGGTACTCGAAAAGTCCTCATTGTAAAGACTCTTACTTTTTCCATCCTTATAATTTTCAGTTAAAGATAGACCTTTAGATTCAGAGGTTGTACATGAAACTGCATTCTGAGAAGTTAAAAAAGTGGCCTCTGGGGATACAAAAGTAAGTCCTTCTGTATTTGACCTACTAGTAAAAATTAGAAAATTATTCCTTACATAAACTGAATCATAATCAACATCAATTTTCGATCCATCACTTTTTTTTATAACAACAAATCTCCAATCAACAGCTAGTGTTGGTGTGGAAATTAACAACATTATTAAAAATAAAATTACTCTTTTCATCACGATTATTATTCATTACTAGTTATGACAACTATACAACATTTACAATGATGATTATTGTTCTCTATCAAATTACCTTAAGTTAGTTTTACGGGGAACTGAAAAGGTAGTATCGAAGAAATTATTTTAAAAAATTGAGTATGATAAAGTGTTGATAATTAAAGTGGTATATCTAAAAAAAGACTTTAATTCTGATGGCCGAGTTACCAGGAGTCGAACCTGGATCTCTCGCTTAGGAGGCAAGTGCACTATCCATTGTGCTATAACCCGATTGGTTTTTGATTCTGAAGTTGTATTTTACCAACATTTTCTTCATTTCTGAGATGGTTTGCATAAAATCGTTGAATCATTTCAACACTCGTTTTTGAATTATTTGCAATTGTCAGTACGTCAACACCATCCAGTAATCTAAAACTAATTGAACTATGTCTTAAACTGTATAAGGTTCGTGGTTCATTTGTTGGTGAGTGTTTTAATTCAGACGTTAACAAGATGTGATTAAACAGTCTACCCATCGTGGTCATTGCAAAATCTCTATTTTTTATTGATGGAAAGAAAACATAATCATCTTTGGATATAGGTTCTTTATTATCTTTGTGAAACTTTACTAAATCTTTGTAAATACCAATTGCACTTGAAAGGGAAGTGGTTGGTGTATTTTTTCTTGTTTTTGAAATCTCATAGAATATTGTCAAGAAATTAACAGTTTCACCATTTTGTTGTTTAGAAGACGAAACTTGTATGTTTCTGTGTTTAATGGTTTTTAAGTCATTAGGTCTAATAAAGGTACTCATCATAAATGTTATGAGAAGTCTCATTTCATCTGTGATGAGATGACCTCTCACGGACACCTTTTCATTAATCAGTTTAACGGTGGTCTGTTTCAAATGATTATATTCATCTAAATTAAACCAAGGTCTTGGATTGTCTTCAAGTCTGATGTTCGGAAGTCGTGGAATCCTGTCGATATATCTTTTATCGTAAGCGAGTTGAAATATCTTACTTAACAAATTCAAGTGTTTTTTTAATGTAGTTTTCTTGAAATCGTGTTTTTGTAAGTGGTTTAAATAACCTTCTAAATCTCTGTTATCAATCTTCGATATATCAATTTTACTGAAATACGGAATCATGTATTTGTTCAATAGGGAGTTATCGTTAATATTTAACTTAGACCCTTTTTCACCCCGTGTTATTTCTGATTGTTGTTTTTCAATAAGTAACTTGGCAGTTTGTTCAAATTTTGTAATTAATTTAGTTGGAATGTCAGTAGATTTTTGATGACATCGAACCATAAACTCTTTGGCATATTCTTTGGCTGACACTAAATTATCAGTATGTGTACTTTCTCGATAAACTTTTCCAAGATAGTACCTAACCCACCAGTTTGAAGATGATTGAACCTTAAAGAGAACTAGTTTAGTTGGATAGTTCTTCATACGAACCATCGATTCTTTAATCGGATTTGTTCTATCTTTTTTGGTAGATTCAACCATAAGTTACCTTAGAATTTATTAAGTAGAAGTTGAATAGTAATACATTATATAAACTATTCAACTGTTATTTTATAAGTATATGTTTTTGAACAATATTTTTATATTAACTTAATAAAAAATTCTAGTTAGGAGGGGGATGCTCTATCCACTGAGCTACGGGGGCTATTGGGTTTCAGTATTGTAGTGTCTGGTTTAGTGCAGAATATTTTTTGTAACCCATATATTATATAGTCTGCAGGCTTATTCCCATAATTTTAGTCCTTAAGGTTGCGGTGGTTGTAGGCGTAATGTGGCAACAAGCTATGATGATGATATGATTAAACCTCCTTTACGATAAGGTTAATTAGCTTTAGATTACAATGGCGTTGTGTAGTTGCTTAATCCCACGGATTGTTAGTCTATGCCGCTCAAGTTAGCATGGAAAATACAGGAAATTTAGATGATGAATAAGTTAAAAGGCATGATCCTTGCAGCTGGACAGGGGACTCGCGTGCGTCCGCTGACTAAAGATTTGCCTAAGCCGATGATTCCAATTCTGGGTAAACCAGTGATGGAGTATCTGATTGAGCATTTAGCTCGCCATGGCGTACATGAAATTATGGTCAATGTGGCGCACTCACATCGAAAAATTGAACATTACTTTAGCAATGGTAGTCGCTGGGGTGTTGATATTGGCTACTCGTTTGAGGGGGTTTATGACCATGGTGAAATTAAGCCGTCACCTTTAGGTTCAGCTGGCGGTATGCGCCGTATTCAAGATTTTGGTGGTTTCTTTGATCAAACTACGATTGTCATTTGTGGTGATGCGTTAATTGATCTTGATATTGGTGCTGCACTTTTAGAACACAAGCAAAAGAAAGCGATGGTAAGCATTATCACCATGCCGGTACCTGATAGTGAAGTTTGTAATTATGGGATTGTGGAGACTGATGCTGAAGGACGCGTCCTATCTTTTCAGGAAAAACCTAACTCTAAAGAAGCGCGTTCCAATTTGGCCAGTACTGGTATTTATTTTTTTGAGCCAGAGGCCATTGATCTTATTCCACCAGAGGTGGTGTTTGATATAGGCAGTCAATTATTCCCCTTGTTAGTAGAAAAAGGCCTGCCTTTTTATGCGCAAAATCGCCGCTATAACTGGATTGATATAGGACGCATTTCTGATTACTGGGAAGTGTTGCAACGGGTGTTGCGTGGAGAAATTAGTTATATGAAAATGCCTGGCACTGAAGTAAAGCCAGGGGTATGGGTTGGCCTTAATACTAGGATTGATTGGGATCATGTCAAGATTGAAGGTCCTGTTTATATTGCATCAGGCACGCAGGTTGACGCTGGGGCTGAAATTATTGGCCCGTGTTGGATTTCACATGGATCACATATCCGTAAGAGTGCCAAAGTAATCCGTTCAGTGCTGTTTGATTACACGCGTATTAGCGAAGGTGAGACTTTCTCTGAGATGATTGTGTCGCCCAATTATTGTGTTGATCGTAGTGGCGAGACTTATTATATAGGTGACGATCGCTGCAACTTGCGCTGGGGTGATGCGCGTCCTTAGGTGCTTGCTTTTAAGGTCACCCCTGGTTTACATCTTTAATTAATGTCAGCAAGCCTATTAATGAGCGCGTCTAGCTTGGTTAGACGTCGCTTTTCTGCGATAATAAATGTTCGATTTTTATAGAAAGCATAAGAAAATGGCACAATTTGACAATGTCAGCGTAAAAAAGAAGGCTAATATCTATTTTGATGGTAAGTGTGTAAGCCATACAGTGATGTTACCTAATGGTACGCGTAGCACGATAGGCGTTATTTTCCCAAGTTTACTGACTTTTAATACTGATGCGCCAGAGTTGATGGAAATTAACGTCGGTGTGTGTAAAGTGCGCCTTAATGGTGAAGAAGCATGGAAAACTTACAGTGCGGGTGAAAAATTCACCGTACCTGGTAAATCTTCTTTTGATATCGAAACACTAGAAACTTTAGATTACGTTTGCCACTTTGAATAAATGCTAGTCACAGCATAGACAAGCTACTGGTAACCAGTGGTTTTCTATGCTGCTTTGTTTATATTTGCATGGATGAATAAGTTTTGACTAGAAAGGATTGCTATGCCTTCATTTGATATTAGTTCAGAAGTTGATATGGTCGCTTTGAAAAATGCGATTGATACTGCGGGTAAGCAAATTACCAATCGTTATGATTTTAAGGGCTCTTCAGCCAAGGTTGAGCTGAATGAGAAAGATAGTCTGATCACGTTGTTTGGTGATAATGATTTTCAGTTGGATCAAATTAAAGATATTTTGTTGCCAGGCATGGAAAAGAAAGAGCCTGACTCGTCAAAGCGACTAGAACACAAAGATGTGCAAAAAGTCTCTGGCAACAAGGTTAAGCAAGAGCTAAAAATTCGTGATGGCATAGACCAAGATTTGGCAAAGCGCATTGTGAAATTAATTAAAGACTCTGGCTTGAAGGTGCAAGCTAGCATTCAAGGTGAAACTGTACGCATCAATGGTGCTAAGCGAGACTTGCTGCAAGATGCGATTGCCTTTGTTAAAAAGAGTGTGACTGACTTCCCATTACAGTTTGGCAACTTTAGAGACTAAGCGCATCGCGTTTATTTAATAATACTATCCACTAAGCGACCTACCCATTAAGAGCATTATGGCAAAAACCCTATACGAAAAACTATTTGATGCACACGTGGTACATGAAGAAAATGGTACTGCACTCATTTATATTGACCGTCATCTAGTACATGAAGTAACAAGTCCGCAGGCATTTGAGGGCTTGAAACTAGCCAATAGGAAGCTATGGCGCGCAGCATCGATATTAGCGGTACCTGATCATAATGTACCCACTACTGATAGAAGTGCTGGTGTGGCTGGTATTAGTGACCCAATCTCACGTTTGCAAGTGCAAACCCTGGATGAGAACTGTGTGACCTATGGTGTGACCGAATTTAAAATGAATGATGCCCGTCAAGGTATCGTACATGTGATTGGCCCTGAGCAAGGTGCGACCTTGCCTGGTATGACCGTTGTTTGCGGGGACTCGCATACGAGTACTCACGGTGCTTTTGGTGCCCTAGCGCATGGCATTGGCACATCTGAAGTTGAACATGTGATGGCAACCCAATGCTTGGTGCAAAAGAGATCCAAAACCTTGCAGGTGTTGGTTGAGGGTGAATTAGGCTTAGGTGTGACCGCTAAAGATGTGGCATTAGCCATTATTGGTAAAATTGGTACTGCTGGTGGCAATGGATTTGCCATTGAATTTGCTGGATCAGCGATTCGCGGTTTGAGCATGGAAGGTCGTATGACCTTATGCAATATGGCGATTGAAGCGGGCGCACGCGCTGGCATGATTGCTGTTGATGATATTACGATTGACTATGTGAAAGATCGTCCTTTCTCACCTAAGGCTGAATTATGGTCAGCCGCTGTCGCTTATTGGCGCACACTGCATTCAGACGCTGATGCCCAGTTTGACTCAATCGTTACTTTGAATGCTGCTGATATACAACCACAGGTTACTTGGGGCACTTCGCCAGAAATGGTAGTAGGCATTGATGGGCGTGTTCCAAGCTTGGATATGGCTAAAAATGAGGTACAACGCGCCGACTGGGAGCGTGCCTATGCTTATATGGGTTTAGAGGCCAATACACCAATCAATGCAATCAATATCGATAAGGTATTTATCGGTTCTTGCACAAATTCACGTATAGAAGATTTGCGTGCTGCGGCTACAGTAGCCAAAGGTAAGCATATTGCACCTAATATTAAATTAGCCTTAGTAGTGCCGGGTTCAGGGTTAGTGAAAGCACAGGCTGAGTCAGAAGGGTTAGATAAGATTTTTATTGCAGCAGGTTTTGAATGGCGTGAGCCGGGCTGCTCTATGTGCCTAGCCATGAATGCCGATCGCCTAGAGGCAGGAGAGCGCTGTGCTTCCACTTCAAACCGAAACTTTGAAGGACGCCAGGGTCAAGGTGGCCGTACGCATTTGGTCAGCCCTCAAATGGCAGCTGCCGCGGCTTTAGCTGGTCATTTTGTTGATGTTAGAACGTTTAATTAAAGGGCGGAATATGAAAGCATTATTGATTTTATTGGCATTGAGTTTTAGCTTGAGTGCCTGCAATACCATTCAAGGCATGGGTAAAGATATAGAAAAGGGTGGCGAAGCCATTCAAAAATCGACCAAATAATTTTACAGCGGATAAGTACACTCACTCTATGCAAGCTTTTAAGCAAATTAATGGTTTAGTCGCCCCCTTAGATCGTGCCAACGTTGACACGGATGCGATTATTCCTAAACAGTTTTTAAAATCCATCAAGCGGGCTGGGTTTGGTCCAAACGCCTTTGATGAATGGCGCTATCTCGATCATGGTGAGCCTGGCATGGATAACAGTAAGCGCAAAATAAATCCAGATTTTGTGCTAAACCAGCCTCGCTATCAAGGCGCTAGCGTGTTGTTAACCCGTGAAAATTTTGGCTGTGGCTCTAGTCGTGAACATGCGCCATGGGCCCTTGAAGACTATGGCTTTAAAGTTGTGATCGCACCAAGCTATGCTGATATTTTTTACAACAACTGCTTTAAGAATGGCATGTTGCCGATTATTTTAAGCCCAAGTATTGTGGACACTTTGTTTACGCAGGTTGATGCCAGTACTGGCTATCAACTTAATGTTAATTTAGAGGCGCAAACAGTCACTACACCAGGTGGTGAAGTGTATGCATTTGAAGTCGATGCGTTCCGTAAACACTGTTTAATGAATGGGTTGGATGATATTGGCTTGACCATGCAGCAGCAAGATAAAATAAAGCTATTTGAGCAAAAGCATCAGCTAGCGCAACCGTGGTTATTTAAGTGAATTAAAACTGCTACTGTAGTGAAAGTGTAGCAGTGTTTTTTTAAGATTAAACTATAAAAACTAAGAAAGATAGTACATGAAAATTGCAGTATTACCAGGTGATGGCATCGGTCCTGAAATTGTAGCGCAAGCTGTAAAAGTATTAGATGCGTTGAATCTTAATTTAGAGATGACTGAAGCACCTATTGGGGGCGCTGGATATGAAGCTTCAGGTGACCCTTTGCCTGCTGATACATTGCAGTTGGCCAAAGAAGCCGATGCAGTTCTGTTGGGTGCAGTTGGCGATTGGAAATACGATACTTTAGAGCGTCATTTGCGCCCAGAACGTGGCTTATTACGCATACGTAAAGAACTTAATTTATTTGCTAATCTCCGCCCAGCGTTGCTTTATCCTGAATTAGCTGACGCTTCTACCCTAAAGGCAGAAGTGGTTTCGGGCTTAGATATTATGATTGTACGTGAACTGACTGGGGATATTTATTTTGGTCAACCACGCGGTATTAGTACCTTAGCTAATGGTGAGCGCGAAGGTGTTAATACCATGCGTTATGCAGAATCTGAAATTCGTCGTATTGGCCGTGTAGCTTTTGATATTGCCATGAAGCGTAATAAGAAAGTCTGTTCAGTTGATAAAGCCAATGTGCTGGAATGTACTGAATTATGGCGTCAAGTGATGATTGAGCTTTCTGCAGATTACCCGGAAGTTGAGCTAAGCCATATGTATGTGGATAATGCAGCAATGCAGTTAATCCGTGCGCCTAAGCAATTTGACGTGATGGTGACTGGCAATATTTTTGGAGATATCCTTTCGGATGAAGCTTCTATGTTGACTGGGTCTATTGGTATGTTGCCTTCAGCCTCACTAGACGCAAATAACAAAGGGATGTATGAGCCTAGTCATGGTTCCGCCCCTGACCTTGCCGGTAAAAATATTGCTAATCCACTGGCGACAATCTTGTCTGCCGCCATGATGATGCGCTATACATTTAACGATGAATTGCATGCATTAAAAATTGAAAACGCGGTTAAAAAGGCACTGGCGCAAGGTTATCGTACTGCAGATATCGTTACTGTAGGTTGCAAAAAAGTGTCTTGTAGCGACATGGGTAATGCTGTGCTTGCTGCGCTTAATTAGGACAGGGCTAAAATATGCTTAAGGTTGGTTTTATAGGTTGGCGCGGCATGGTAGGTTCGGTTCTAATGCAGCGCATGATGGAAGAAAATGACTTTGCGTTGATTGAGCCGCAGTTTTTCACTACTTCACAAATAGGCGAGCCTGCCCCAAGTGTAGGTAAAGATTCTGCGCCTTTGAAAAACGCAAAAAGCATTTCAGAGCTTAAAGTGATGGAAGTCATTGTGTCTTGTCAAGGCGGTGATTACACCAGTGAAATATTCCCGGCATTGCGGGCAGATGGCTGGACTGGACATTGGATAGATGCAGCTTCAACCTTGCGTATGGAGGATGACGCTGTCATTGTGCTAGATCCCGTTAATATGCATGTGATTCAAGATGCTTATGCGCATGGTAATAAAAATTGGGTGGGCGGTAACTGTACAGTTTCCTTGATGTTGATGGCTTTGCACGGCTTATTTAAGGCTGACTTAGTGCAATGGGCTACTTCAATGACTTATCAAGCGGCATCTGGTGCTGGTGCGCAAAATATGCGTGAACTCCTTAAGCAAATGGGTGAAGCGCATTTTGCTGCTAGTGATTTGCTAGCAGATCCAGCCTCTGCAATTCTAGATATTGATCGTACCGTGGCTGGTACTCTACGTGATGATAAGTTCCCTACCGCACAGTTTGGCGTTCCACTGGCAGGTAGCTTAATTCCATGGATAGATAAAGATCTTGGTAATGGTCAAAGCAAAGAAGAGTGGAAAGGTGGCGCTGAGACTAATAAGATTCTGCGACGTGAACAAAATCCAGTTTTAATTGATGGCTTGTGCGTACGTATTGGTGCTATGCGCTGTCATTCACAGGCGCTAACTATTAAGCTAAAGCAAGAGGTTCCTTTGGATGAGATTAAGCAAATGCTTGCAGAGGCTAATCCTTGGGCCAAGGTTATTCCAAATGAACGTGAAGCAAGTATGCGTGAACTTACCCCTGCGGCAGTCACTGGGATGCTCAGTACCCCTGTAGGGCGACTTCGTAAATTAAATATGGGCAATGATTATTTATCAGCTTTTACGGTGGGGGATCAGCTTTTGTGGGGTGCCGCCGAGCCTTTACGCCGTATGTTAAGGGTGTTAATTGAAAAGTAACTTTTGTTTAATCACTTCACCCGTGATTGGTTTTAAGCTATTCATTTATGGGTGAGATTATGTATAAGTTGAAACTAACTAGCATATCATTAGCAATATGCCTCGCATTAATGCCCTTTTCCGTATTTGCTGCGGGTTTAGGTAAGCTAACCGTTGCCTCAGGTTTAGGTGAGCCATTTAAAGCTGAAGTCGAACTTTTATCTGTGAGCGCAGATGAACTTGCTAGCTTAGTGGCAACGATGGCTTCTGAAGAAGCCTACATAGCTCAGGGAATTACCCGACTTGGCATACATAGCAACATAAAAGTTGAAATAGCTCAAAATTCAAACGGCACGCCATTTCTAAAGCTGCACTCTAGCGAGCCTGTTGGCGACCCATTTTTAGATCTGCTTATTAAATTAGATTGGGCTTCAGGCCGTTTGCTACGTGAGTACACGATTTTGCTCGACCCTCCAGGGATCAAAGCCACTGCTGATGAAGAGTCTGTAATACTTAGCTCACTACCGGCTGTTGAGCTTGCAGATAAAGCTGCAGTCTCAAAAGGGTTATCTGACAACAGACAGCCCAAAAAAATCCCAACAGGAACCTCTCGCGATGTGGTTGCAGCCATTGAAGCGCCAAACTACACAATAAAGTATGGCGATAATTTGAATGCCATAGCTAAGAGCTTACAAGTTGATGGCGTTAGCTTAGATCAAATGCTCGTTGGTTTATTTGACAATAATGAACAGGCGTTTATGCAAGGCAATATGAACCGCCTTAAAGTTGGTAAAATCATTAAAGTACCTAATAAAGAAAGTCTTGTTGCTATTGATGAAACCCAAGCGAAACAATTAGTCAAAGTGCACACAGCCAATTGGATAGCTTATAGGAGCTCACTAGCTAGCACTGTTGCTATAGCGACAACTGCGTTAGAAGTAGATCAAAAGCAAAATGCTACTGGGAAAATAATGGGCGCAACAGATCAAGCGTTACAAGCTAAAGCTGTTACACAGGATGTCGTAAAGTTGTCCGCGGGTGTTAAAGATACTGCAAATCCATCAAAAGAGATGGAGGCTAAACTCACTATGCTGCAGGAAGAAAACACGGCGCAAGCAAAGTCATTAAAAGAAGCGCAAGAGCGAACCGCTAATTTAGAAAAACAAATTGCAGATATGCGTCAATTACTTGCATTAAATAGCCAAGTAATGGCCGAGTTACAAAAAAATACAGCAGCGAACATCGCAAAACCATCGGTTCAACTTAATACTTCGTTGCCGCCTTCTGATGGCACTCAAATGACATCGACATCCACTTCACCTGAAGCTGTTGTAGTGATGACACCAATCCCAGCCAAGCATGCAGTACTAGCTCGCGTCTTGATGGAGATAATGTTTGGTATTGTTGATTTAAGTGTGTTCATAGCTACCTTTGGCGTGGCGTTGTTGCTAGGTATTTTGTGGTTCATGCGCAATAAACGTAAAAAAGCATTAGAAAAATTCGAGGTCAACGTTTTAAATTTAGATGGAATGCGCAACAAGCCTATTAAATCACAACAGTTTGGCGAGCAATCCAAAGACGTTGTAATGGCGCATGAAGGTCAAAACGCAGGCAATCCTGACGTAGCCGATATCTCTAATGCGATGGAAGCCATTAGCTTAGACTTCGAATTGGATTCAGCGAACAAATCCAACACTAAACCTTCGCCCACGTTATCGGAAGTGCTACAAGATCAAGGCATTCAAAAAAATGCAAAGGGATTCGATTTTTCTTCAATCAGCTTTGATTTAGACGAAACTGATAATAAGCCAGCAGTCGTTAAGCCGATGATGGACATCGATATCCAAGCAGTATCTGCAGTGGATGATCTGCAGTCGTTAGACACAAAATTAGACTTAGTCACGGCTTATATCGATATGGGGGATACAGAAGGTGCTCGCATCCTGTTGGATGAGGTTAAAAAAATAGGGAATAAGCAGCAGAAATTGCGTGTCAAAAAATTACTAGCTAAATTAGTGTAGATTTGTAGCCCCTACAAAAAGCCGAGCAATAGCTCGGTTTTTTTATGTGGAAGTTCATAAATTTGATCGCGTCTCCATTATTTGCTGAATTCAGAGGATAATCTTGCCCATGCATCCATTTGTAAAAATATTGTGTTTTGTATTGATTCTTTTGCTGACGAATACGCTAAGAGATCAATGGCTAATTGTTCTATGTGCTGGCCTATGCCTCATGGCAGTATGGTCAAATAAGCGCAATTTTTTACGCATTGTGATACGTATACGCTTGCTATTTATATCATTACTCATCATTTATGCATTTACGACACCTGGAGAATATATCCCGGAATTATTAGCCTATGCCTCGCCCACTTACGAAGGGTGTGTATTAGGTTTATTGCAAATTACCAAACTATTGATTGCGCTGGCTAGCCTGAGCTTGTTGTTTGCTAGTAGTGCAAAGCAAGATTTAATCGCGGGTTTATATATGTTACTGACACCATTAAAGTTGTTTGGGCTTAATGCAGAGCGCTTTAGTGCTAGATTAATGCTGACTCTGGATTATGTTGAGGAGTTTGCTGTTGATACTAATCATAAAATGACTTTTAATCGATTAGATGCGATACACATGAGGGTCAACGATACGCCTTCGCCAAAGGTAATTGATTTACAGCTTCCGTCATTTAATCAGTCTGATATGTGGGTGATTTTTACGATTATCGTCAGCGTTGTCTTACTCATTACTAGGTATTTCTTATAATGAGAATTGCTCTTGGGTTATCCTATGATGGCGCTCATTTCTGCGGCTGGCAAAGTCAGCCATCGGCATGTGGTGTGCAAGATGTTCTTGAAATGGCTATTGAGAAAATTGCTCAGCATACCGTGCGTGTTCACGCCGCAGGGCGTACTGACACTGGTGTGCATGCGCTCGGTCAAGTAGTCCATTTTGATACAGCAAGTGTCAGGCCGACTTCAGCTTGGGTACGTGGTGTAAACGCGCATCTTCCTGCTAGTGTGCGTGTGCAATGGGCCCATGCGGTTGATGACGAGTTTCATGCGCGTTTTTCAGCTTTTGAGCGTAGTTATCAGTACCTGCTTTATAACGCTGAAGTTGCACCTGCGCTCATGGTTGATAAATCTGGCTGGTTTCATGCGCCACTTGATTTCTCTGCCATGGCTGAGGCAGCAAGTTATTTGGTTGGTGAGCATGATTTTAGTGCGTTTAGGGCCTCTGAATGCCAGGCCAAATCACCAATTAAGCGCCTGCATGTAGCGAAAGTGGAGGTGCAGGGAGCTTATTTCATCTTTGATTTTTCGGCAACTGCATTTTTGCAGCATCAAGTACGTAATATGATCGGTGCATTAATCTACGTGGGTAAGGGTGCATATTCGCCACTTTACATTAAAGAATTGCTGCTAAAACGTGATCGCACTTTGTCGCCGCCTACATTTTCCCCAAGCGGCTTATATTTAACAGCGGTTGGTTATGATCCGAAGTGGGGTTTGCCAATTGTCCCAGTGAACGTGCAACGGGGCATGCAAGTGCTAATTTAGCGTTACAATAGCGCTTCGTTATAGGCTAAACGTAGCTGAGCGATAATTACAAGGATATTTTTTTGAGAGTAAGGGTTAAAGTTTGTGGCATCACGCGTCTAGAAGACGCACTGGCCGCTATTACGCATGGTGCTGATGCGATAGGGTTGGTGTTTTATGGTCCAAGCGATCGTAATGTCAGTATTAGTCAGGCGGTAGCAATTGCCAATCACATCCCTGCCTTTGTCAGCGTCGTCGGTTTATTTGTCAACGCAAAAGCTGATTTTGTTCAACAAGTGCTGTCAGAAGTTAAGTTAGATCTATTGCAATTTCATGGCGATGAAACGCCATCTTACTGTGCTCAATATCAACGACCTTATATCAAAGCAATCCGCGTAAAACCTGATACAAATTTGTTACAATGTGCGAAAGATTTTTCATCGGCCAAAGGCCTGTTGTTGGATACATATACTGAAGGTGTTGCAGGTGGGACTGGTCATGTGTTTGATTGGAATTTAATCCCGCAACAGCTCATTAATATGCAACTCGGTTTGTTACCGCCTGTCATATTAGCAGGGGGTTTAACCTCAGCTAATGTAGCGCAAGCTATAGCGCAGGTGAGGCCTTTTGCAGTGGATGTAAGTGGTGGTGTTGAATCCGCTAAAGGTATTAAAGACGTAGCCAAGATGGCTGCATTTATGCAGCAAGTCAATATTAAATAAGTGGGTATGCTTCGGCGCTGTGAAGAGTCATTGCGAGAACTTACACACGTTACGACAAAATAAATGTGGAGAATTAAACATGCAGCTTTATGACATGCCAGATGCGCTAGGGCATTTTGGTCAGTTTGGGGGTACTTTTGTAGCGGAAACGCTAGTTGAGGCGCTCGATGAACTACGCTTGATGTATGAAAAATATCGTCATGATCCTGTTTTCTTAGCTGAATATGCTTACGATTTAAAACATTTTGTCGGCAGACCTAGTCCAATTTACCATGCGAAACGTCTTTCAGATAAGGTTGGTGGCGCGCAGATTTATTTAAAGCGTGAGGATTTAAACCATACTGGTGCGCATAAGATCAATAATACGATAGGTCAAGCCCTTTTGGCTAAGCGTATGGGTAAACCACGCGTGATTGCCGAAACTGGTGCAGGCCAGCACGGTGTTGCAACAGCCACTATTGCGGCACGTATGGGTCTGGAATGTGTTGTCTATATGGGTAGCGAAGACATTAAACGTCAAGCACCCAATGTATTTAGAATGAAATTATTAGGTGCGACGGTGGTGCCTGTTGAGAGTGGCTCCAAAACCTTAAAAGATGCTCTAAATGAAGCTATGCGTGATTGGGTGACCAATGTACATAATACGTTTTATATTATTGGTACGGTAGCAGGTCCGCATCCCTATCCAATGATGGTCCGTGACTTTCAAGCAATTATCGGCATTGAAGCTAAGCAACAAATGCAGGAAATGATCGGGCGTCAACCGGATGCTGTGATTGCCTGCGTAGGCGGCGGTTCAAATGCGATGGGTATTTTTTACCCTTATATTGATGTACCTAATGTGCGTTTAATTGGGGTTGAAGCAGCAGGCCATGGCTTGGAAACAGGCATGCACGCGGCGCCGTTAACTACCAACAGTCCTGTAGGCGTTCTACATGGTAATCGTACTTATTTGATGCAAGATAATGATGGCAACATCATTGAAACACACTCAGTTTCAGCAGGTTTGGATTACCCTGGTGTGGGTCCAGAGCATGCTTGGTTAAAAGATATTAAACGTGCTGAATATGTCGCCATTACAGATGATGATGCCATGGCTGCATTTCATAATTTATGCCGTACCGAGGGAATTATTCCTGCCCTGGAATCAAGTCATGCATTAGCCTATGCTGAAAAAATGGCTAAGACTATGCGCAAAGATGAAATAGTTTTGGTTAATTTATCAGGTCGAGGTGATAAAGATATTAATACCGTTGCCAAACTCGCCAATATCACTTTATAAAAATAAACTTATGTCACGTATCCAAACTACTTTTGCAACATTGAAACAAGAAGGCAAAACAGCCTTAGTCCCATACATTACTGCTGGTGATCCTCATCCTAACCACACGGTTAATTTGATGCATACATTGGTTAAATTTGGCGCAGATATGATTGAGCTTGGTGTGCCTTTTTCTGATCCTATGGCAGATGGTCCAGTTATCCAGCGTGCCAGTGAACGTGCATTAAAACATAAGGTCGGTTTAACGGCAGTCTTGCAGATGGTGAAAGACTTTCGTGCCGTCGATCAAAAAACGCCGATTATCCTAATGGGTTATGCTAATCCGATTGAAGCCATTGGTGCTAAAGCGTTTGCAGACAGAGCCAAAGCCGCAGATGTAGACGGTGTGATTACCGTCGATTATCCACCTGAGGAATGTGCTGATTATGTTCAAGAATTACGCTCGCGTGATATCGATCCTATTTTCTTATTATCACCAACTACTGAACCATCGCGTGTTGATTTGATTGTTAAACAAGCAAGTGGCTTTGTTTATTACGTGTCACTTAAAGGCGTTACTGGCGCTGCTAATTTAGATATTAATGAAGTGTCTGGACGCGTGGCCGATATCCGTAAGAAAACAAATTTACCTGTGGGTGTAGGGTTTGGTATTCGTGACGCAGTGACTGCTAAAGCGACAGCCGCAATCGCTGATGCTGTTGTAGTGGGTAGTCGTATCGTGACTACGATTGAATCCTCAACTGACGAAAATTTACTTAGCAATGTAGCTGCATTGATGGCGGAATTAAAAACTGCAGTAGACGCAGCTAAGCAGTAATCAGCATAAATATAAAGGGATGCCCAGATGAGTTGGTTAAATAAATTACCACAAAAAATTAAACGTGTTGTTGGCGGAGATAAAAAAACGGTTCCTGAAGGCTTGTGGAGTAAATGTCCAGCCTGTCAATCGGTGCTGTATCGTAAAGACCTGGAAGATAGCGCGGAAGTGTGCCCAAAATGTGCCTATCACAATCGTATCGGTGCTCGGGCTCGCTTAGCGCAATTGCTAGATGCTGATGGTCAGTTTGAAATTGGTGCTCAAGTGCAGCCGATTGATCCGCTGAAGTTTAAAGATACCAAAACCTATGCTGAACGCATCAAAGAATCACAAAAATCTGTTGGTGAAACCGATGCTTTAATTGTGATGCAGGGCAGTATAAAAAGTGTGCCTGCAGTGGTTGCTGCTTTTGAGTTTAAGTTTATGGGTGGCTCTATGGGGTCGGTCGTTGGCGAACGCTTCGTGCGTGGTGTACAAACCGCGATTGATAATAAAATGGCCTTCATCTGCATTTCTGCCAGTGGCGGAGCACGTATGCAAGAGGGCTTGTTATCTTTAATGCAAATGGCAAAAACCAGTGCAGCATTAACACAACTGAGTAAAGCTGGATTGCCTTACATTTCAGTATTGACTGATCCTACTATGGGTGGTGTTTCAGCAAGCTTTGCGATGCTAGGTGATGTAATTGTCGCTGAACCACAAGCTTTAATCGGATTTGCTGGTCCGCGTGTGATTGAGCAAACTGTTCGTGAAACCTTGCCTGATGGATTTCAGCGCGCTGAATTTTTATTAGAGCATGGTGCTATTGATTTCATTATAGATCGTCGTGAAATGCGTAATCGATTAGCTTCATTATTGGCTAACTTAATGCGCTTACCCGCAGTTGCTTAAGAGGCATGCAACCCTCTGATTCACCCCGTTAAAGTTTTTGATTAGGCGACTCTTTTAATGCCAGTTAAAAATGGTAGAAGCACATTTTCTATGGTTAAACACCACTGATGAGCAAAGACCTACAGGCATGGCTGACCTATATTGAGGGTTTGCACCCTAAATCAATAGCTATGGGATTAGACCGCATTAAGATCATGATTGATCGCTTGCAGTTGCATCCAACATTCCCTATTGTTACTGTTGCTGGCACTAATGGCAAAGGCTCAACCTGCGCCATGTTGTCTCAAATTTATCTTCATGCAGGTTACCAAGTGGCTTGTTATAGTTCACCGCATTTAATGCGCTATAACGAACGCGTGCGGGTCAACGGTATTGAAGCCACGGATCTTGAGTTGTGCGCTGCCTTTACTGCAGTTGATTCGGCCAGGCTCAGCGCAGGGGCTGTGATTGAACTCACTTATTTTGAGGTCGGTACGTTAGCTGCTATGTGGCATTTTATGCAGTCTGGTATTGATGTTGCCATAATGGAAATTGGCTTGGGTGGTAGACTGGATGCAGTCAACGCATTTGAACCTAGCTGCGCCATTGTTACTAACGTTGATTTAGATCACCAGGAATTTTTGGGCGATACGCGTGAGGAAATTGCGTATGAAAAAGCTGGGGTCTTCCGCACTAGTGTGCCGGCCATTTGTGGTGATGAGCACCCGCCAAAAAGTTTAATTGATTACGCTATCAGTATTAAGGCAAAACTCAAATATATACATCATGACTTTGATTTTATTGGTAGCAATAATAATTGGCGTTTTTATGCCGATGATGAAGATCTTGGGCCTGTGAATTACATATTACCTTTACCAGCGCTGACAGGTCTTTATCAGCTTAATAATGCAAGTTGTGCGCTTGCGGCTGTTTCTGCCTTGCAGGTAAAGCTGCCAGTCGTGCCTACTGCCATCGCTGCCGGCTTAGAGGAAGTTAAATTGGCTGGACGTTTTCAGATGATTCCAGTCTCAACAACCAATCCGGTGTCTTTAATTTTAGATGTAGCACATAACCCCCATGCGGCGCAGGCTTTAGCCGGCAATCTGCATCATTACAAATCATCAAAGCCAGCAAAAACAGTAGCTGTATTTGCGATGTTGGCAGATAAAGATGTTAAAGGCGTCGTTAGCGCTTTAGTCGATGAATTTGATGCTTGGTATGTTGCTGGAATCGATCACGTACGTGGAGCATTAGCGCAAGATTTAGCGAGTATTATTCAGGCGTTACATCCAAGAGCTCAAGTTAAAACTTTTATTGATGCCGCGCAGGCATACCAGCAAGCTTGCTTGGATTTAAAAGCTACAAATAATACGGAATCCTGTATACAGATGAATGAAAATGATAAAATAGTTGTGTTCGGTTCTTTTTACACGGTATCAAACGTTATGCAAGTACTTTATGCGCAATCAAAAAGCTAATCTTTAAGGAAGCAGTAATGCCACCTGACTTACCTAACGAGCAAGAACTCAGCCTAAAAAAACGTGCACGACGCCGTTTAGTAGGTGCCATTGTGCTAGTCCTGCTGATGTTAGTGGTCTTGCCTAGAATCTTGCAAGATCGTGTTGCCCTTGCCCCACAAGAGGCCATCAAAATTACAATGATAGAATCTGCTGATCATCAGCAGTTAAATGCGGCATCTGTCGCAAGCACTGTTGAGCATACGCCTGCCATTAGTCAGGTTATTCCGAATTTAGACTTAGCAACCAAAACGCCGGTTCCAGTTACTCCCACTTCTGCTGGGGCGGTAGAAAAAAGCGATAATTTAAAGTCTGCAAACAATAACGTTGACAGTAAGAATACCTTAGCGCTCGAGTCTATTTCTAAAGATGCTAAAAACACAGACCAAAAAGTTACGGAACCTAAAGCTACCATTGCTAATGGACTACGCTTACCTGATGTGTCAGAGACTAAAGTAGCAGATTCTAAACTGGTAGACAGTAAGCCTTTAGTGGACAAAGTTGTGGATAGTAAGATTGGCGACGTTAAAGCAACGCAGAAAAAAGACGGTAATTTTAGTATTCAGGTTGGGGTGTATTCAGAAGTAGCCAATGTGAAGCAGTTGCAAGCCAAGCTTAAGCAAACTGGCTTTAGCTCACATACGCAAAAAATCACTACGCCTAAAGGCGAAAAAATACGTTTACGCGCTGGTAGTTTTGCCTCGCGTCAAGAAGCGAGCGCTGCGATACCTAAATTACAAAAAATAGGTTTAGCTGGGATGGTTGTCAGTAATGAATAAGTTAAGAAGCCCAGCCAAGTTAGTTATAGTTACTGTCGGATATAATTATCTATGACGAGTTTTGACTACGCAGTGATTGTAATTGTCAGTCTTTCCGTCATCGTCAGTGTGATGCGCGGATTACTTAAAGAAGTGCTGGCAATTTTAGGTTGGGTAGTGGCATTTTATGTCGCCAAAACCTACTCAAGTCAAATTCTTCCAATGATGCCCGTTGAAATTCCTACCGAATCATTACGTATGTTGGCTTCCTTTTTAGTGCTCTTCGTGGCCACTTTAATTGTATCAAGCCTATTGGCAATTGCGCTAGCGTCAATTTTTAAGAAAATGGATTTGGGCTGGCTTAATCGTTCACTTGGTGCACTTTTTGGTTTAGCGCGCGGTGTATTGATTGTAGGAATTATTGTCTTTTTAGCTGGTTTAACCTCTATTCCACAGGATGCGCGCTGGCGAAATGCAATGTTTAGTGCGCCATTAGAGGCGTTGGTTATCAGCGCCAAACCATGGGTGGCAGGCAATATGGCCACTTACATTAAGTACGACTAGGTTAAAGCTCGCTATTTCATATTACAGAATTAATCACTTAAGGCTTTATACATGTGCGGAATTATAGGCATTGTAGGTAAAAATCCAGTCAATCAGTTGTTGTATGATGGATTGCTGGTATTGCAACATCGTGGTCAGGATGCCGCTGGCATTGTCACCACGGACGGCAATACATTTTTCATGCATAAAAATAATGGGTTGGTGAAGGATGTATTCCAAACTCGCCATATGCGGAGCCTAATCGGCAATGTTGGAATCGCCCACGTACGTTATCCTACCGCAGGTTCTTCAAGTGCTGCTGAGGCGCAACCTTTCTACGTGAACTCACCCTTTGGTATTGTGCTCGGTCATAACGGAAATTTAACCAATTCAGCACAATTAAAAACGGAGATGTTCCGTCAAGATTTACGCCATATCAATACCAGTTCAGATTCAGAAGTGCTGCTTAATGTATTGGCACATGAGATTGAGCGAACAGCTCATAATGCAGTACTAAATACTGACATGGCTTTTGATGCAGTTGCTGGCGTGCACAAACGCTGTAAAGGCGCATACGCAGTCGTTGCTATGATTGCTAATTTCGGTTTACTGGCTTTTCGTGATCCTAACGGTATACGTCCGCTAGTTATTGGTAAGAGTGAAACTGAAAAAGGCACTGAGTATATTGTGGCCTCCGAAAGTGTAGCTTTAGATGTTCTAGGCTTTAAAATGGTCCGTGATGTAGCGCCAGGCGAAGCAATCTTTATTGATATGGATGGCAATTTTTTCTCAAGGCTATGTGCCGCAGATGCCAAGCTTAATCCCTGTATTTTTGAATATGTATATTTAGCGCGTCCTGATTCAGTGATTGATGGTGTTTCTGTCTATCAAACGCGCTTGGATATGGGTAAAAGTTTAGCTGAAAAAATTAAACGTGAATGGGCTGATAAGAAAATTGACGTGGTCATTCCGATTCCAGACACTAGCCGTCCTAGCGCATTGCAAGTTGGGATTGCTTTAGGCTTGGATTATCGTGAAGGATTTATTAAAAATCGCTATATTGGCCGTACTTTTATTATGCCAGGTCAAGCCTTGCGGAAAAAATCGGTACGCCAAAAACTAAATCCTATCGGTATAGAATTTAAAGGTAAAAATGTATTATTGGTTGATGATTCGATTGTGCGTGGAACTACCTCACAACAAATCGTTCAAATGGCCAGAGATGCAGGTGCTAATAAGGTTTACTTTGCTTCAGCTGCGCCACCAGTTCGTTTTCCTAACGTGTACGGCATTGATATGCCTAGCCGTGATGAATTGCTGGCGACTGATCGTACTGACGAGCAAATTTGTCAGGAAATTGGTGCCGATGCGCTTATCTATCAAGACTTAGATGCCTTGGTTGCTGGTGTTCAGCTTAGTAACCCCAGTATTAAAAATTTCGATTGCTCTTGTTTTGATGGTAAATATGTTACGGGTGACATTGATGAAGCTTATCTGGCTAACATCGAAGCTGCACGTGGCGATGGAAGTGGAAACGCGAAACCATCTAATTCAAGCACGCAGATGGATTTAAATCTGATTGAAAGTGAAGATTTCGAAGAGTCTGCGGAAGCGCTTCCGCAATAAACGAGCGAGTCAATTTTTATGAAAACACCAAAATATCATCCAGAAACGCTTAGTGTGCGAGCCGGTAGTGAAGCTACTGAATTCGGTGAGAACTCGGAAGCTTTATTTTTAAACTCCAGCTTCAGGTTTAAAAATGCTGCGCAAGCAGCTGCACGTTTTAGCGGCACAGAACCAGGTAATATTTATTCGCGCTTTACCAATCCTACTGTCACTATGTTTCAAAACAAGCTAGCGGCATTAGAGGGTGCGGAGCAATGTGTAGCAACTTCTAGTGGTATGTCTGCCATATTGGCTTGTGTCATGGGCTTATGTTCTGCCGGTGATCATATTGTTGCCTCGCGCAGTATTTTTGGCACTAGTGTGCAATTGTTCTCTAACATCCTCAAGCGCTGGGGTTTGGAAGTTAGCTTTGTGTCGCTGACACATCCGGAAGAGTGGACAGCAGCGGTAAATAGCAAGACTAAATTATTTTTTGTTGAAACCCCCTCAAATCCGCTGACGGAAGTTTGTGATATTCGTGTTCTGGCGGATATCGCTCATCAAGCTGGTGCTTATTTAGTCGTTGATAACTGCTTCTGCACTCCTGCTATACAAAAGCCATTAAGCCTTGGCGCTGATATTATTATTCATTCAGCAACAAAGTATATAGACGGGCAGGGTAGATGTTTGGGTGGTGCAGTTTTAGGTAGTAAAGAGCTTATGGAGCCTGTATATGGCTTTTTACGTACTGCTGGCGTAACTATGAGTGCATTTAATGCTTGGGTATTTTTAAAAGGTCTAGAAACGCTTTATGTGCGCATGGATGCGCATTCAAGTAAAGCGCTTGCGCTTGCAACTTGGTTGGAGGCGCAACCCCAAGTTACCCGGGTTTACTATCCGGGTTTAGCATCACATCCGCAACATAAGCTGGCAATGCAGCAACAGTTAAGCGGTGGTGGAATTGTGAGTTTTGAAGTTAAGGCCAAAGCTGGGCAATCACAGCAGGAAGCTGCATGGGCTTTAATTGATGCCACTAAGCTTATTTCAATTACAGCTAATTTGGGCGATGCCAAAAGCACCATCACACACCCAGCTAGTACGACGCATAGTCGTGTGACGCAAGAAGCTCGCACAGCGGCAGGCATCGGTGACTGCTTGGTTAGAATCGCGGTAGGTTTAGAACATGTAGAAGACTTAATTGCTGACTTACAGGTATTATCGCAAGCATAAATTTGGTGGGTAATCTAAAAGCTAGGTTAATAATCTTGCATGATTGCTGTATCAATACCTTTGTAAAATGTCCTACCATGCTCTGTATTTCAGTTAAATCCCAAGCAATTTTAATCCAAATCTAATTCTTAAAATTTCTATGCATCGTACCGCATGCTAATGCGTTCCAGTACGGCGTAAAATCTACTAATTTCAGCCTTTTTTATGCTAGAATTTGAGCTACATAAAAACCATTATAAGTTAGTCTACACATGGATCAATTCGCTAAAGAAACCCTGCCAATCAGCTTAGAAGATGAGATGCGCCGTTCATACCTAGATTACGCAATGAGCGTGATTGTAGGCCGCGCACTTCCTGATGTGCGGGATGGTTTAAAACCAGTGCATAGACGTGTTTTATTTGCTATGCATGAATTATCAAATGACTACAATAAACCGTATAAAAAATCCGCACGTATTGTCGGTGATGTAATCGGTAAATATCATCCTCACGGTGATACTGCTGTTTACGACACGATCGTGCGTATGGCGCAAGATTTTAGTCTTCGCTATATGTTGGTGGATGGTCAGGGTAACTTTGGTTCAGTCGATGGTGATAATGCAGCGGCAATGCGATATACCGAAATTCGTATGTCAAAAATTGCACATGAATTATTAGCTGACATTGACAAAGAGACTGTTGATTTTGGTCCTAACTATGATGGCAGTGAGCATGAGCCACTAATCATGCCTGCACGTATTCCGAATCTACTGATTAATGGTAGTTCTGGGATTGCTGTGGGTATGGCAACTAATATTCCACCTCATAATTTAAACGAAGTATTAGATGCTTGTTTTGCTTTGCTTAAAGACCCTGAAATGGGCATTGAAGAATTAATTGAACTCGTTCCAGCACCAGACTTTCCAACGGCCGGTATTATTTATGGCACGGTAGGGGTGAAAGAAGGCTATCGCACTGGACGTGGTCGTGTCGTCATGCGCGGGCGTACCCATGTTGAAGACTTAGAACGTGGGGGTCGTCAGGCCTTAATCGTTGACGAGTTACCATACCAAGTTAATAAAAAAACCTTCGTTGAGAAAATTGCTGAACTAGTTAACGAGAAAAAAATAGAAGGTATCTCTGACTTACGTGATGAATCAGATAAATCTGGTATGCGCGTAGTGATTGAGTTAAAACGTGGCGAGATTGCTGAGGTTGTTTTAAATAACCTATACAAGCAAACGCAATTGCAAGACACCTTTGGTATGAACATGGTGGCCTTACTTGATGGTCAGCCGCGATTACTAAATCTTAAACAAATGCTGGAAGCATTCTTACGCCATAGACGCGAAGTAATTACGCGCCGCACAGTATTTGAGCTTAAAAAAGCGCGCGCACGTGGACATGTGTTAGAAGGTTTGGCTGTAGCACTTGCCAACGTTGATGACATGATTACGCTCATTAAAGCTGCGCCAACTCCGCCTGAAGCTAAAGTGGACTTGATGGCGAAAATTTGGCAATCGCCAGTAGTCGAAGAAATGCTTAAACGTGCAGCTATGGAAGCTTCACGCCCTGAAGGCATGAGTGTTGACTTTGGGTTAACGCCTAATGGTTATAAGTTAAGTGATGTTCAGGCGCAAGAAATTTTGCAAATGCGTTTACAGCGTTTAACCGGTCTTGAGCAAGATAAAATAGTCAGTGAATACAAAGAAGTGATGGATATTATTGCAGACTTGCTTAATATTTTGGCTACACCGTCACGCGTGACCACCATTATTACTGATGAACTGACTGAGATCAGAAAGCAGTTTGGTGATAAACGCCGTAGTGAAATTGTCGTGAATGCCCAAGATTTATCATTAGAAGATTTCATTACCCCGCAAGACGTAGTAGTGACACTATCACATACGGGTTATGTGAAATCGCAGCCTTTAGATGAATACCGTGCGCAACGTCGTGGCGGTCGCGGTAAGCAAGCAGCACCTACTAAAGAAGATGACTTTATCGACAAGATGTTTGTCGCGAATACGCATGATTACATTTTATGCTTTAGTAGCCGTGGACGTGTCTACTGGCTAAAAGTATACGAGGTACCACAAGGTAGTCGTATTGGTCGTGGTAAGCCAATTGTGAATCTATTCCCGCTTGAAGAAGGCGAAAAGATTAACGCCATTCTTTCAGTAAAAGAGTTTGACGAAAATCACTATATCTTCATGGCAACCGCGCGCGGTACTGTTAAGAAAACAGCCTTAATAGAATTTGCTAATCCACGTAAGTCAGGCATTATTGCCATTAATTTAGATGACGATGACTACTTAATTGGTGCTGAAGTGACTAATGGCTCTAATGATATCGTGCTGATTTCTAATGGCGGTAAAGCGGTATGGTTTGATGAGGAAGATGTCCGTGGTATGGGCCGTAATACCCGTGGTGTACGTGGTATGAAACTACAAAAAGATCAGCAAGTATTATCTCTACTTATTGCTGAAGACGATAAACAAACCGTATTGGTGGCCACTGAAAATGGCTATGGAAAACGTACTGTATTGGCTGATTTCCGCCACTCTGGTCGTGGCACGCAAGGCGTGAAAGCCATTGCCATCAGCGAGCGTAATGGTTTGGTGGTGACAGCGAAGTTAGTGAACGATGAAGATGAAATTATGCTAATCACCACTGGTGGAGTGCTTATTCGCACACGCGTTCACGAAATTCGTGAGCTTGGTCGTGCGACACAAGGTGTTAAGTTGATTAATTTGGGTGAAGGTGAAAAACTTTCAGGACTAGAAAAAATTGTTGAAACTGATGACGGTGATCTTGAGTCAAGTGTAGAAGACGAATCTTAAATATTTAGCTATTTTGATGAAAAAAATCTACAACTTTTCTGCGGGTCCTGCTGTATTACCAAGACCAGTGTTAGAGCGTGCTCAAGCTGAAATGCTAGATTGGCATGGCTCTGGCATGAGCGTGATGGAAATGTCACACCGTGGTAAAGAGTTTACTGGCATACTTGCTAAAACAGAAGCTGATTTGCGCACGCTACTGAATATTCCAGTGAATTACAAAGTGTTGTTTTTGCAAGGTGGTGCCATTGCAGAAAATGCGATGATTCCCTTGAATTTACTGGGTGACAAATCTGCAGATTATGCAATTACTGGGGGCTGGAGTAAGCGCAGTGTTGAAGACGCTAGCGCTTATGGCCATATTAATGTTGTTGCCAGTAGCGAGAATGATCACTTTACGCATGTACCAGCCTATGCTGATTGGCAGTTAGATCAGAACGCAGCCTATTTGCATGTGTGTACTAATGAAACAATGAGCGGTGTTGAGTTTGATGGTCTCCCTGATAGCCATGGTGTTCCTATTGTGGCTGATATGTCATCACATATACTGTCCCGTGTCATCGATGTTAGCCAATATGGTGTCATCTACGGTGGTGCGCAGAAAAATATTGGTCCAGCAGGATTGTGTATTGTCATTGTGCGGGAAGACTTGCTGGATCGTGCTTCACCGCTAACCCCGGCAGTATTTAACTGGAAAGCACAGGCGGAAAATCATTCAATGATTAACACTCCTGCAACCTATAGTATTTATATTGCGGGCTTGGTGTTTGAGTGGTTAATCGCTGAAGGTGGCGTGGCGGCTATAGAGCAGAAAAATATTGCTAAAGCAAAGTTGCTTTATGATTATATTGACCGTACTGAATTTTATGCCAATCGTGTAGCGGTTAAAAATCGTTCACGTATGAATATTCCATTTTTCTTAGCTGACGAGCGCTTGAATGATGCGTTTTTAAAAGGTGCGGAAGCTCAAGGTTTACTTCAACTGAAAGGCCATCGAAATGTTGGTGGTATGCGAGCTAGCATTTACAATGCAATGCCAATTTCAGGCGTTGAAGCCTTGGTATCTTATATGCAGCAATTTGAATCTACATATTCATAATGTCAGAACAACTTAAACAACATCGCGACCAAATCGATGCCATTGATGAGCAGGTGTTAAAACTTGTCAATGAGCGCGCTAAACTTGCACGACATATCGGTAGTTTAAAAAATGATGGTGTAATCTATCGACCTGAGCGCGAAGCGCAGGTGTTAAGGCGCTTGCAGGCTAGTAATGCGGGGCCACTTTCGAATGAAGCTGTCAGTAATGTATTTCGTGCAGTGATGTCTAATTGCCGTGCATTGGAAAAAGAACTGTCCATTGCCTTTTTAGGCCCACTTGGAACCTACAGTGAAGAAGCTGCGCTTAAGCAGTTTGGTCTTGGTTGCAGTGCGGTGGTTTGTGGCTCGATTGATGAAGTGTTTCGTACAGTTGAAGCTGGACAAGCTGATTATGGCGTGGTGCCAGTTGAAAACTCCACTGAAGGCGCTATTGGGTTAACACTGGATTTATTGCTGGCGAGCCCATTAAAAATTTGCGGTGAAATATCTTTACCTATTCACCATTGCTTGCTTTCTAGCCAAACTGATATTAGCAAGATCAGTCATATTTTTTCACACGTACAATCACTTGCGCAGTGCCATGAGTGGTTGAACCACATGATGCCTAACGCAACGCGTGAGGCGGTGACAAGCAATGCGCGTGCCGCACAGATGATTCATGATTTAGTTGCAAGTGAGGATACGTTTGCAGCAGCGATAGCCAGTAAGCGTGCAGCAGAGCTGTTTAACCTCAATGTGTTGGCTGAAAATATTGAAGATGACGCGAAAAATACCACACGATTCTTAGTGATTGGTCAGCACGATGTTGCGGCCTCTGGTACGGATAAGACGTCATTGGTAATGACCACTAAAAATAAACCTGGCGCGATGATCGACTTATTAGAGCCTCTATCTCGGCATGGCGTCAGCATGACCAAGCTGGAGTCGCGTCCATCTAAGCAGAATCTTTGGGATTATGTATTTTTTGTCGATATTGAAGGTCATCAAACTGATGTACATGTGCAGGCTGCCTTGCAGGACTTGCAAACGCGGGCATCATTTCTCAAGGTGTTGGGTTCGTATCCAGTCGCAGTGATTTAAATAAGGTTTTGTATGACTTCACCTAGCTTATCTAGTTTAGCTCCAGATTATATTCGTGCGATTAAACCTTACCAAGGTGGTAAGCCTATTAGTGAGCTTGCGCGTGAAATGGGGCTTAATGAGGCCGATATCGTCAAGTTAGCTTCTAATGAAAATCCGCTAGGCATTAGTCCTAAAGCGCAAATGGCAATTGATGATGCGTTGTTTGATGTAGCGCGTTATCCAGATGGTAATAGCTTTGCGTTGCGTGCCGCAGTTGCAGAAAAATTCAATGTTTCACATCAGCAGATTGTGTTTGGCAATGGTTCCAATGACATTTTAGAGCTGGTAGCACGCGCCTTTTTGCATACAGGTTGTGAGGTCATATACTCGCAACATGCATTTGCAGTATATGCTTTAGTCACGCAAGCTGCTGGGGCTACTGCAGTAGTGGTGCCAGCTGTTGGTTACGGGCATGATCTTGACGGCTTTTTACAAGCCATTACGCCTAAAACGCGCTTAATCTTTATTGCCAACCCTAACAACCCGACAGGGACACTAATCGATAAAGAGATATTGCACGCGTTTTTAGAGCAAGTGCCTAAGCACGTGCTGGTCGTGTTGGATGAAGCTTATGATGAGTATTTATCTGCTGCGCATAAATCTGAGGCCATTGATTGGTTAAGTGAGTTTGATCGTTTGATTATTTCAAGGACATTCTCTAAGGCCTATGGACTTGCTGGGTTACGCGTAGGTTTTGGATTGATGCATCAGGATGTAGCCGCAATCCTAGATCGAGTGCGCCAGCCATTTAATGTCAATAGTATTGCGCAAGCAGCTGCAGTGGCGTCTTTGGCTGACGATGACTTTGTAGAACGTAGTTATGCCTTAAATCAAGCTGGTATGGCGCAATTGACACAAGGCCTAGAAGCCATTGGCCTAGACTATATTCCATCAAGCGCTAACTTTGTCAGTTTTGCTGTTGCAGAGGCAGCTTTAGTGAATCAAAAGTTACTGCAAAAAGGCGTTATAGTGCGTCCAATTGCCAATTATGAAATGCCTAATTTCCTGCGCGTGAGTGTGGGTTTATTTAGTGAAAATGCGCGTTTTTTAATCGCACTTACAGAAATATTGAACAACAAATAAGATATGACTAATCAGCCAACTTCTAAGCACGAGAATCTAAACTACGAAAAGCTAGCCACGGATGATGTGCGTATTCGTGATATCAAAACTTTGATTACCCCATTGGATTTGCTTAGTCGACTGAAAGAAAGTCCTGCATCAACGCAGAACATTATCAAGACGCGTGCAGCTATTCATAATATATTACATCAGACCGATGATCGATTACTTGTCATTATTGGACCATGTTCAATCCATGACAGCGATGCTGGCTTGGAATATGCGCGACGCTTAATGGACGCTAGAAAGAGATTAAGTGTAGACCTAGTGATTGTGATGCGCGTTTATTTTGAGAAGCCTCGTACGACTGTAGGTTGGAAAGGATTGATTAATGATCCGCATCTGGATGGAAGTTATCAGATTAATGAAGGCTTAGCCTTAGCGCGAAAATTCTTGTTAGATGTGAATGAGCTAGGGATGCCAGCTGGCGCGGAATTTTTAGATACAATCACGCCGCAATACATTGCTGACTTGGTCAGTTGGGGTGCCATTGGAGCGCGTACAACGGAATCACAAGTGCATCGTGAGCTCGCTTCAGGCTTGTCTTGCCCAGTAGGCTTTAAGAATGGTACGGATGGGAATGTCCGTGTGGCGATTGATGCAATTAAAACTGCGCGAAGCCCACATCACTTTCTCTCAGTGACTAAAGAAGGGCAATCTGCAATTATATCAACCGCAGGCAATGATGATTGCCATGTGATTCTTCGTGGTGGGAAACTGCCAAATTTTGACGCGGTTAGTGTTGAGGCTGCCTGTACAAAGCTTTCCTCTGCAGGTTTAGTGCCAAGCTTGATGATAGATTGCAGTCATGGCAATTGTCAAAAGCAGTATTTGCTTCAAAAAGAAGTTGCACAGGATGTGGCAACACAAATAGCCGCAGGAGATATTCGCATTATGGGCGTCATGGTGGAGTCTCATCTTAATGAGGGTCGCCAAGAACATAGTATAGGTGAGTCCTTAGCATATGGACAATCGATTACGGACGCTTGCTTAGGTTGGGACGATTCGGTTGAGGTGCTTAATATGTTAGCAGCGGCAGTAAGAGAGCGTCGCCAAAAATCTAAATAATGTCAGATAGAGCGGTTTACCAAGATTTGCGCGGAAAGCTTCGGGGTTCAGCCCGGAGATGGATAGCGCGAGCACCCGAGGTGCTCATGATGTTGGTGTTCTCTGATTTTCAACGTATTGTTTAATCAGTGACAGCGGAGCGCCTCCGCAGGATGCCGCGAAGTAAGAAGGTGACCACAACACGTTCTT
>Ga0214165_1000226_pt1 | contig 45492 bp, 47 predicted proteins | sample TroBogypolimnion_34_FD_153004 | JGI IMG/M metagenome (GOLD analysis project Ga0214165, IMG submission 153004) | Freshwater microbial communities from Trout Bog Lake, WI - Practice 03JUN2009 hypolimnion v3 | ecosystem: Environmental > Aquatic > Freshwater > Lake > Hypolimnion/Profundal zone ... | reverse complement strand
GATTTATAGCGTGTTTCGAGATTGTGCATTTAGTTTAAAAATACGTTATTTTAATCATATTTTAACGTGTCCCATTTAAAATGACCTTAGCTGTATGTTTTTCACTTTCTTGATGGAATTCACTTCGTTCATAAAATCAGCTTTACTATCCCTTTTGAAAAAATACTTGATTACCAAATTATCTATTGACAAAACCTGATCTTTGAACTTGGTAATGTCATCTCGAGATGTAATTTCCCGTTTTGCATCAAATCCATACAATGTAAGTGTATCGATTTGAGGGGACTCAAGCTTTTTACAAAGTGTTTCATTGTCTGTTACATCACATTTGGTGTCCATTACCAAACCTTTTGCACCTTTACCATAAATCCGTCCACCTCTTGTCATTCTTATTCATGCAATACACAAAAACACAAGGCACATTATACATTGACCCGAATACTGTATCTGTCAAAACTAATCTTTATTTGTTCATCGGTCTCATCCCAATAATTGAGCCTACAGTTGCAATCATCACATCCGGAGCGCCAACTCCAACCAACAGACACGACAATCGCTTGTTGTTGTGGTAGTTTGCATTGCTCACATGAAATGGTTTTGTAGTGGTACTTCAACGGGCTACCTTTTTGCCAGACACTGTCCACACGTGTACGGGTAATTTCTTTCAAATTGGTTGGTAGAATACCCATGAATGAGACATAGGATGAAGTCCCTTATATTTTGTGCGATATTTCCGGACTGACTGTAAAATAGGAAATCTATCTAATTATGAAAATACACTCGTTTTCAACACAAACACGCGTTTAGTTTTTGCTTCGCGGGGGCAAGGGCAGCGTTATGCCAGACGGCTTGCGAGGTCATCCATGGCCAAGTCCCTGAACTCCTCAAACTCCTCTTCGTCAAACATATCAAGGTTGTCAGGAATAGGGGCGAGCCTATACTGGATGCCAAAGAACTGCTCCTTGGCCTTGTTGAGCACATCCGAGCCAAAGTACTTGAGTGTGTGCTTCAACTTGTTCGAGAGCTCACGATGTGGCCAACCCTGAAGACCAGTGAGACCTAATAATGGCCAATAATTCTTGTAATCGATCGCGACCCGCTTCACCTCGACCAGCTTGGGGTCAGATGTAGAAGCAGCGAACCGAATGCACACGCATGTATCTTCGTTTATAAAGTCCGCCTTGATGAAAAGAGTGCCCGACTCGGGAAAGTAGAACATAAAGTACATGTCGTTGTGATTCTCAGTGAATGTAAGAGTCTGCATCATTGTTGCTGTTTACCAAGTTCTGGTGTTTAAGTCGTTATTGTGTCTTTTAACACCAATAAGAAAAATCATTTTTTGGTAAAATAGGAAAACTAACTTGTCGATAAACAACTAAACAAACAAATAAAAAAGTTTGCTAGCGCAGCGTAGTGGGGGTAAGGGCAGCGTAATGCCCCTTTTAGAACTCGGCATCAAGTCCAAAAGTGTCATCATTGGTCGCAGCACCGCCCACCCGTGCCTTGGCATACTCACTCTGCCTCGTATGCTCAAAGAAATTGGACTTGTTGGACAACCCAATGCGATCCATAAACGGAAACGGATTGTGGACATTGTAGATCTTGTCATAACCCAGCTGGACACATAGACGATCTGCAACAAATTGAATATATTGGCTCATGAGCGCACTATTCATTCCCAACATGTTGCACGGAATGCTGTCTACAATGAACTCGTCCTCGATCGCCACTGCCTCGGTGACTAGCTCATGAATGGTTTCCTGTGACAGCTTGTGCTGCTCTAGCATGGTGTAGAGGTGAATGGCAAACTCGGTATGGAGGCTTTCGTCCCGGCTAATGAACTCGTTACTCAGGCACAGTCCGGGCATCACTCCGCGCTCTTTGAGCCAGAAGATGGCGCAAAATGCACCCGAGAAAAATATGCCTTCAACACACGCATATGCTACAAGACGCTTAGAAAATGTGGACTCGGTATCCTTGATCCACTTCATCGCCCACTCTGCCTTTTTGGCAATACACGGAATCGTATTGATTGCATTGAGTAGGTGTGTCTTTTCGGCAGAGTCCTTGATATAGGTGTCGAGAAGAAGCGAGTAAGTCTCGCTTTGACCGGTCAGGATTCCATTGAAGATGCCCGTGTGCCTCAGCGGTTCCTCGAAGCAAAACATAGGGACCTTGATGTCCAGCTTGTCTATCTTGGTCACCTTGATCTTGTTGTCCTCTTCCTCTGATGCAGTTGCAGTCCTGTATGTCAGTCCAAGGGCAACCAACTTGGCCACATTGTTGGAGTTGAGTCGGAGCTTCTTGTTCTCGCGGTCGAGGACACATCGCACATCCAGAGTGGTGAGAAGAAGTTGCACATGCTTGAGCATTCGCAGATCGTCATGTGTCAATACCGTGTAAATGCCCTCCTCATCCTTTGTGGCATGCTTGAAGACCCCGTTGAGCCACTCAATCTTGGTAGCCTTGCAGAAATTCACGGGGACAAAGTTGGGAGGACGGCAGTTGAAAGACATGGGATTATACAGATTGCTTCTCGGCTCAAACGCACATAGTCCGTGACAGGTCACATTGCTAAAGATCTGTTGGTCCTTGAGTTCCAGAGAAGGAGGATAGGCAAACGGCATAATCTCAGCATGTTGCTCGAGGTCCTCCGTCTTGACACGGACTTCCTTGCCCTCCTGTTCTATGAGCCACTCGTGGTTGGGTGTGCAAATGAGTTGCATCCCATTATCAAGCGTCACACAATACGCATCGGACCCCTCACTCGACTTCATCACCATGACCTTTGAGAACTCTACGCCGTTCCATACCTCGGTCACCTTGCCTTCGTGCGACCCAATCGGGGTATATCCATCGCTTGTAAGAATCTCGGTATCTGGGCTCACACAATGAATGTTCTCCATGACAATCTGGAATCCGTAAAAGCACTTGGCCTCCTGAGCCTGCACCTCGTTCATGAACCGCACCGCCAGATTCTCGTTCACAATTCCGTCACTACCAGCAAAGAATGCGAGGACGTGCTTGATAAAGAATTGCTCGTTCTGATTGAGCTTTTCCCAATCTGAATAATCCTGCGACAAATCAATTTCCTCGGATGTCCAGAACGCTGACAGTGCCTTTTTATACATTTGCCAAATTGAATTATACTTGATGGGAAACAAGACGAAGCGATTGGCCACCTCGGCTAGAATATCAGACATTTTATTAACCAGAGTTGGAATTCTTTAAGTGAAGAGATTAGAGTAGATCATGGATCCCAAGCTAGTTGCTCAAGTCGCATTCATCCTTCTCATCGCTTTATCCATATATTTCCCTCTTCCTATCCCAAATAATTTAATAGTTTATGGCATCATCATTGTATGCATCGTGGTTGTCGGATTATGTGTAGATGCATCAATCGCAATATTAGCTACGTGTTTGTTTATCGTGTGTTTGCGCTCTAGGGAGGCGGGAAACACCAAGCCCGCTTGTCAGGCATAGACCTCTCCACCTTGGCCACTTCTTGTCTATGCATTTGACACGCGGCCACACCGGGACCTGCAGAGGATGGTGCTGTGTGCGTGAAATGACCATGGGACTCTCTCGCCTTGACCTCCCATTCATTCGCATCGACTGGGAACCCCCTGATCATCCTTTCTTTGTTGGCGAGGTCCCGTGCTTGGGAGTCGACCCAGGCAGGCTGGGAGAAACCCTCACATGTTTTGCATCCTTTGTTCACTGGAACATTGCATTTGAATTCGCCGGCAGCGCTATACCAACATCCTTCCATATCGACTTTATATTATACATAGAAAGTTGTATGAGGGTGCGTGAGATTTGGTTCCCATGGAAACTTGGTGTAGATAAAGAATGAAGGTCGAGTTGTATGCTGGATTGACCGAAGCTCTTTTGAAGGGCGACATCGATCAAGTGGTCAAAATGTGCAAGGAAATCGTTGTCATTCCCTCTGAATCGAATAATTTAATTTGTCATTTGGTCGATGTGTATGCCGAACATCGGTTGACTAGCAATGTGTTCATCATCGGCCGATTGGTAAAAAAACTCAAGGAAGCCGTGACTGTTCCCAAGAGGAATATTGGCACATCCTCTGTGTTTCTCTCGACAATCGTTGACTCGTGTATAATATTGCAAGCATCAAAGGAATCGCATGTGCAAGTGGTCGAACCATTTGACATATCCACGATTGAAGCGGAAATGTCGAACCTAGGAAAGAAACGACACCCTGAACTTGTCTTCCTTCAAGAAGGTGGCAATGTGACAGATGACATGTACCGGATTTTGAATATTATCTATTACAAAACTCGGTATCAAGACAAGAAAGGTGTGTTGGGAATTATATATTGGCTTATTGGAGTGAAGAATATTGCACTCAATGACATTGCTATGGACGAGGTGAAACATGTCAAGGTGAAGAATGATATCGTATGGTACTTGTGGAAGCTTGCTATCCTACTCGTGACCCATCGCCTAAAAACGGACGAAATATTTGTGTTTGTCAAGGATCAACTTGCCCTTTTCTCTTTACTATATCAAAAGAAGTATAGACTGGTGCGGTTGAAAATTCTAATTTATGTTTTTTGTATTTTATCTAGCAAGAATGTTTTGAAATATGTTGTGAATGTCCCTGTACTCGTTGATAGCTACGTCTTAACAACCCACAGGTCCAATGAAGATATACCTGGTGATGGGTTAGAGAAAGACGATGATGATATCGATGACGAACAAACTGTGAATTGCGACTATTTGAAATGTTTTACATATATTGACAACGAAGTCATGAAACAAGTCGCTATTGAAAAAGGGAGGGTGAGGAGCAAAGAAGTCCAGGAAATTAATGTTTGAACTTGTTGTTCTTGTAAATTGTATTGTTCATTTGCATTTACAATCTCATTAGATTGTTTTGACATTGACAACAAGATCGGTTTCTCCCTTGACAGCGCCATGAACCACGCGTTTCTGAAGATCTACATTCCCTATACTTTCTAACGCTTTTTGTATTACTGCATCCTCCCTTGTAACTTTCTCCTCGAGCCTTGTCAATAGCTTGTTTATAATAACAATTTGAATTGTTTTTTCATAAGTATCAACAACAAGGTTAATATAATTCGCCAGATCGAATTTTGATACATATATTGCATCGCCTTTTACCACTAGCTCTTTGAGGGTTTTCTCATCGGGTTCAGCTTTGAACGGCGTGAGCTCCCGGTTGTGTGTCCACAGGTAATACAGGTATGCCCATAGGCTCCGTTTCTTCGTATTGATCAGGTTGCCCGTGTCAATACGTCCCTCGAAAGTGAGGACACCGTTCAATAACATGTCGATTATTGTGCAGTCGGGGTTGGCAACTAGCTTGTGCATTTCTCCAAAGAGGATCGGGTTTGTCGAAAATCCGTTGGGAAGAGTCATCATATACTATATTTTGTTTTTTGTAGTATAGAAGTAAGTAAAGGATGGGGAATGCCTTTTTCAAAGAAGAGTTTGACAAGCTGAACAATGTGGTCACTGGTCTGATTAATGATGACAATCTTTTTAAAAACAAGTTCTACACAATGCAGCTTGAAGACATTTGTGACAAGTATACAGTAGTGCTAGAAAGCCAGTTGAAAAAGCATGTCAAGGTAGAATTGCAAGACCTAAAAGACAGTATATATCTCATACCGCACGCCAACCACGTGGATCTCCAAAGCTCGGGAATGCGAAAAGACACCCTTTGCAAGATGATCTCGAGTCACTATCGCCGCATCCTTGAACTCCTCCTTTTAATAAAATATGTTTATGATCTGGAACACAATGGGGATAAGAGCATGGCAGGGACAACTATACGAAATGTGAGGGTGGATGATTCGAAAGTCATGGAAATATCGTATTGTTTGACCGACCAGCATTTTGGGGACAAGAGCGCAATTGACCTCAGGGATCTCACAGGATTCGAGATATTCGCTGAGCGATTTCTCGATGCAACCGAGAGGGAAAGCATGCTACACAATCTGCGAATGCTCTTGGGTAGGAGGAAAAAGGCGAGAATGGCCGAATACCTTGCGTGTGGTGACTCACTAATCTCGGGCGCAGAATACAACTCGTTCCTTGGTACCAAGGCGAAATGCGATGTGGAACGTGTTGGCAAGTTTCAATCGTTTGTCAAGGCACGAGCATCAGCCGCGACCAAAGGTACAGATTATGATGTCAAGGTCAAGCCCGGGAATCCGCCATTACACTTTGATGCTTGTGCTGAGAAGCGCATCATGCTCATCGACCTCAAAGTGAAGACGTCCAAACAGGTTCTATTTCTCTATGAAAAAATGCAATCAGATTATGTTAAAAATATAAATGCCGTCCTCAAATGCCTCTTGGAAATCGTTGAACCGAGCATGAAAGGTGGCTACACACTACGAAATGTAGACACGGAATGTTTGAATCGGATCAAGGTGCAAATAAAAAAGTTGGTAGCCAAGTTTTACTTTCAATCTATTGCCAACTTTCATGCTCTTATGGATGTCGCGAAGGCTGTCCCGCATTATACACTTGGACAACAAGATCACTTGACCGCAAACAAGTAGTGTTCTTCGAAGAACTTGGTCGTATTGGCCTTGATGCGGGACCATAGCTCGTAGTCGAATTCGATTTCATGTGACCGTTCTTGTCCATTATAGCTCTCGATAATGGTTGCACTGGTCGTGTTGTAAATAAACATGTAGGCGTGGACTTGAACCAACTCGTAAAGCGGTGTGCCAAGGAACCTGCGTTGCCTGGTCTTGATCTCGACCACTTTTCCATCGTCTGTCATGCCATCGTGACGGCCACCTAGATATATTTCGACATTGTCGTCAAGGACAATGAAAGGTTCGGATGATGTAACAAACTTGTTATTGTTCTTGTCGATTTGTGTCTTCATGAGCTGTTGCATCTTTTCACGGATGCTGTCTTCCTTTTCGGTGCCATGCTTCGTATACACATCCCTTTGCACGAGATCTATGATGTTTTCGGGAAGCTCTAATGGATTATCCTCGATTTGGTCAAGGGTTGTAGCATTTGTGAGCTCCTTGAGTTCCTTGGCCACTGTGTAAAACGGCATGTCTGACTCTGTGTAATCACCGGCAAGAACTCTTTCCACACATGCCACCTCTTCAGGGGTTGCTTTCTTGATCTTTGCTTGAATGCTCTTGATCTTTTGAGGCTTCTCCACGAATGTTTCCTTGATTTGTTTCAGGGCAGCTTGGCTTTCCTTGGCCGATGCATATGATGTATTCCTTACTTCATCAAGTTGCCGAATGCATTGCATAGGAAGTTGGGCGTAAGATTGTTCTGCTTGCTGTTCCTTGCTCACATAATCCGGGCATTTCCCAATGTAGTGTGCCAGTTGGTCGGCTAGGTCATTCGGCGGACAATACCTATGCATGTTGGCACATGCCGCTAGCTTTGAAGCGAACAATGTAATGTCCCGGGGGCTCGTGAAATGGGCGAAATCTAACTTGATCATTTTTCTAGTAGTCTTATTTAGTTTTATTGGTATTGTGTCTTCAACTTTTTATATTGGATCGTTGCAGCTGAAATGAAAAATGAAAGTAAATTTAAAGATTTTTCAATGGTACACAGTGTCAATGTGTTTTCAAATGCATGGATGAAGTGCATCGGTTTCACCGACAAGTCATGTCTATACAACATTGAGCGTCTTACAATAAAACGTAAAATTCAAGAAAAGTATGACATTCTAAGTTTGGTGTGTTCAGATCTACAATCACTTGGTTGTTCTGAGAATAATATTTTTAACACAACAATTACATCGAGTTCCCATACATACACACTAAACATTTTCAAGTGTGGAAAAAGGAAATGCACGATCACTTTCACGAGCGGGTTTCTAATTCTTGGTCCAAGTTCGTTGTAATAGAACGAAATACATTGATGGCAAATCTGGTCAATGCCCTCAAGAAGCCAAAGTTTAGGTTGGAAGCTGTTGCCTTTTTCGCTGAAGTACATGGTGCTTCCGGTGCGTTGGATGTAGTAGATCAACTTGATCGTGTCTGGTCTTTACGGTACTAAATAAAGCTGATTGCCTCCCCATACACGCGGATCTTCACAATGTGAATGATGTTGTCGAATGTGATGCGAGCAAATGTGAGTGGCATTCCTTTCATTTCGTCTTCCATTGACACATTGACAGTGGTGATGTCTCCGGTGTACTTGTCGGGTGTAGGTACATGAAAGCTCTTGAACATGTATTCCATTCCTCCGGTGCACTTGCACATGGTTGCGGTTGCACCGGCAATATCCAGCTCAATACGATCCACGTAGCCATAGCACATGTATGGAAACTCTATGGAAACGTCTTGTGTGCACATAGTTCCCGCGCCGAACAAATAATATGAATGAGTTTGATTGTTGAGACAAACTCCAAGGTTTGTACGATTTTTTATGACGGGTGAGATGCGGTTGGTCGAATAGTGTTTTAGTATTTGTGATGTGATTTCGCCTTTCAACTTTGTAGTCTTGAATGGATACGCTTGAAGCCCGCGAAAATTCGTAATATTAGCGTATTCTTCAAACATATTTTTTCCCGAATAGAGACAGTTGACAATAAGTTGTTCGACCTTTTCAAGTCGCGATGTCTGTTTGAAATCCTCAAAGATCCACTTGAGTGTACGCTCTGGAATGTGTTCCACATCATCTCTTGACAATGTTACCTTGCCATCACGTACCAACTGTAGGACCGAGTCGAATTTACAGTCGGGTCCATGAAGGTACTCGAGAAACTTGGTTGTAGGAATATTGAGATCAAGTAGATTTTCATTATCCCATTCGGTAAAACACTCGAATAGGTGCTCGGTCGAATCTTTCACCATGTTGATGTACCTGTTTTGAAAACGCAACTTGTCTTGCATGAATATTTTCCAGTCTTGTACACACAAATATTGTTTGTAGCGAAACAAACGACTGATCGATCTGGGATTGAGCTCTTTCATTTGGACATCTGAAAGTGTATTGTTTTCAATTATATTGACAAGTTCGTCTCGCACGTTGTCCAATGCCGCTTCAATGTGTTTGACACTGTCCATAGTTTACGTGCCTAGCCCATCATTCCTTATACGGGTTTACATAAAGAGTTTGTTTTGTAAAACCTTACAAAACATGGACGCTCATGCAAAAAACCTAGATGCTTTTGTGAAAAGTTTGCCACCTACAGGAATACATTTCATGTATTTTGATGCATACACGAAAGTAGCAAGAATAAAGTCAGAGTTTAGGAGATTCAATGTAAATTTGACAAGTCAAGTTTATTACATTGTCCAATCGGTAAACATTGCGTATATTTTCAAAAAGACCAGACTTGATTACCATTTGAAATCATTCAAAATGGAAAGTAGAGATCCTATAATATTGAGTGATTTCGAGTTTCAAGATCGTGTGCAAGGCAAGAAGGGGGCTAATCACGGGGATTCTCTTTTGTTTACATTGAAAGAAGCTGAATTTGAGGGTCAGTCGAGAACGGTAGTAAATACTCATTCTACGAGCTATAAACATTATTCAAACGAGTTTACTTTTCCAAGTTGGTCAAGCGATTGTGCTTTTACATTGCCTACATCTTTTGAAAAGTTTGAGAATATACATTGTGAACACTGGGATGGTATTCCAATACGAAGAAATACAATAGAAACAGAGTTCCGGGTCAAGCCTGAAAGAGAAATGATCAAGTACATTTGTAAACATGTTCGTGGAACTGGTGATCACGGAACTAAGGCTTTACCCGATCAACTCTCGAAAAAATACAAAACAATCGACCTGATGTCATATGACGTTTGCCAGTTTTTAAAAGACACATTGTTTGCCAATTTGTTCCAATGTGAATTCATGTTAATGTTTGATGTTGTTTCAGATCACATCACCATTCTTACATCAGATGAAGAGGAATACAGATTGGTAATATACATTGACCCTGCACGATGTATGAGAGCATGCTACGCCCATCTCAACAAGTCAATTGCAAGCAAGCGAGAAATTGTTTGTTTAGAAAAGTGGAATGCATGTGCAAATGCTATTGTCCAACGTGTGAAATTAGAGCAAGATGGATAAACCATTGAAAACAAATATTGTTTTATGTAATGTCAGATTACAGACCAGAGGATTGGATCCCTAAAATAATAGAGTTGTTGTCCATAGCTACCGTTGTCGGTTTTCTCGTTGGGATACATCATATTGTTCCTACATGTGTAAATGTTGCAATATGTGAAAAAGTGTGTGGCATGTATTTTCAACAACGGACATTATACATACTAGCAACATTTACATGTGTTGCCGCTCTCGCGTGGATGCGCAACTGGTATTATTTGAAGAATTTTTGTTGCACATCTACTCTTATTATAATCCTAATTGGAATGATCTTAGGGATATGCGTGTTTTTCATGTTGGGTTGCCATTCTTGCAAGTGTACCAAATGCACTTTTGCAAACATGGAAGAACAATTACGTTCATCACGAGAACATATCACCTAGTGCTCCAGCTAGCGAATCGACCGCGATTCTTCCAATTTGTGTGCCAGCACCTTGTTTGATGTATTGCACAAACTCGGTCTTGTCTTGAATCTGAACTGGCGCGGTCGTTGGCTCCGATGGAATAGCCTTTTTATAGGTTCGAATGGTCTTTGCCTTTGGCGTCTTGGGAATGTTATCGACAATTTCTTTAATTTTTTGAATGGGAACAAACTTGCGCGACACAAGAACACGTTCGCCTTTGCGATTCAGTTTCCATTGGCTCACCAGATCACCGTCTGGAATGCCATCACCATCAATGTCAATCTTTTCAATCGTATATTGAAACACCATTTATTTTAGTAAGACAACATATTTTTTATATTATAAATCATGAAAACGATGTTTCGCCCAGGCAACACAGTGGTCAACCTCTCCAAACAACGCGCATTTGTTGTTCGCATCCTCGGAAGCACGCTTGTTTTGGCGGTGCATGACGAACACCACAAGGCCAAAGAACACCATATAAGGACATAAATGCGAGTGGCATTCACATAAAACAAATATGGTGGCTATTGGATGCGATCTTGGAACTACTTACTCTGCTGTCGGTGTCTACAGGAATGGCCGTGTCGAGATTATCGCAAACGACCAGGGTAATCGCACAACTCCGTCATATGTAGCGTTCACAGATACCGAGAGGCTCATTGGGGATGCGGCCAAGAATCAGGCCAACATGAATCCCAAGAATACGATTTATGACGCCAAGCGCCTCATTGGCCGTCGCTTCGATGACCCGATCGTCAAGAGCGATATGAAGCTATGGTCGTATGATGTGGTCAATGACGGCAACAACAGGCCGCAGATCAAGGTCGATGTCAAGGGCGAGACAAAGAAGTTTTATTCAGAGGAAATCTCGGCAATGGTCCTCACAAAGATGAAGGAGACAGCCGAGGCATACCTTGGGGAGGAAGTCAAGGACATTGTCATCACTGTCCCTGCCTATTTTGGGGACTCGCAGCGTCAGGCTACAAAGGATGCAGGGGCCATTGCGGGTCTCAATGTCCTCAGGATTATCAACGAGCCTACTGCTGCTGCCATTGCATACGGCCTGGATGGTTGCAAGACTGAAGAGAAAAAGGTGCTGATCTTTGATAACGGTGGTGGCACTTTTGACGTGACAGTCATGGAGATCTCGGGCGGGCTATTCGAGGTTCTTGCGACGGGTGGCGATGGTCACCTAGGTGGTGAGGACCTCGATAACAAGCTAGTGGAGCATTTCGCCAAGGAGTTTGAGAAGAAGCACAAGAAGGATATTCGAAAGAATGCGAGAGCGCTCAAGCGAGTCCAAACGGCGTGTGAGAGGGTCAAGCGCAACCTTTCGTCCACCACACAGGCCACCATCGAGCTTGATGCCCTACTCGATGGCATTGACTTCAACTCGAGCATTACCCGTGCCAAGTTTGAGGAGATTTGCTCGGACTTTTTCAAAAAGTGTATGGATATTGTGGAAAAGGTCCTGCTCGATTCCAAGGTGGCCAAGTCAGACATTGATGACATTGTCCTAGTGGGTGGTACATCTCGCATTCCCAAGCTACAAGAGCTGCTCAGCAAGGCGTTCAATGGCAAGGAGCTTTGCAAGTCGGTCAACCCCGACGAGGCAGTGGCGTTTGGTGCCGCAGTCCAGGCACATCTCTTGTCCCCTGATTCCATCAAGGATGACAAGACCAAGGACCTGCTCCTCCTCGATGTCACTCCCCTCTCCCTCGGAATCGAGACAGCTGGCAATGTGATGACCATCATGATCCCGCGAAACTCGACCATTCCGACCAAGAAGGAGCAGACATTCTCAACCTATGTGGACAACCAGCCGGCAGTCACGATCAAGGTCTATGAGGGGGAGCGCGGAATGACCAAGGATTGTAACCTGCTAGGAACCTTTGATCTAAGCAACATCCCTCCTGCCCCGCGCGGAGTTCCTCAGATCCAGGTAACTCTAGACATTGATGCCAACGGGATCCTCAATGTGACTGCAGAGGACAAGGGGACCAAGAACAAGCACCAGATCACCATTACAAATGACAAGGGGCGGCTCTCGAAGGAGCAAATCGATGATATGCTCAAGGAGGCTGAAAAATACAAGGAGGAGGATGACAAGCAAAAGGATAGGGTTGAGGCTCGCAACAACCTTGAGAATTTCGCCTACAACCTGAAGAACACTGTCAATGGTGAAAAGGTCGACATCCCAGAGGATGACAAGCAAAAGATCAAGGACGAGGTGGAGGATGTGCTAAAGTGGCTGGATGATAACAAGTTGGCGGAAACGGAAGAGTACAAGGAAAAGCTAGAGGAGCTAACCAAGATGTCGAATCCCATCATCTCAAAGATGTACCAGGCATCGGCATCGGCATCTGGCCCTTCTGAGGGTGTTCAGGTCAAGGACCCCATCATTGAGGAGACTGATTAGCTTTCGCAAGATGTTCTAGAATTCCAATTATGATCACTGGAATGACAGAAAATATTACCAAGAAACTGATGATGGTGCTTACTTTGAATCCAATTATCTTTTTTTCCAACATTCCTACACTTTCGAGTAGGAAGAATAGAGCAAGGAACGCTACAAGGAATATGAGAAATGTCTCGGCCAACATATCCCTATCATCATAGGGCACTGCCGGGTCACTGTTGAACGACCTGTTTACTTTTGTAAAAATATAAGCAAAGAGTAGCGCAGACCCTATAGGAAGGACATATGTAACATATCGTTGGAGCAAGTAGGCTTTTAGAGGTACCATGGCAAGATTCTCCTCTTTGAACTGATCATCAAATACTTTTGCAAGGTCGGTTATATTTCCCTCGTTGTATAATTTTCTTTGCACGTAATGCACGTATTCTTCCAATACTTTTTTGGAAAATACCATGTACCACTTTGTATTTACGGGATCTTCTGTTTCGTTCCTTGGTTCTACTGTGATGTGACTGAGGTCAATGTTTGTTTTCTCCTTGTCATAAAAGATCTGGTAAGTTCCCCGATTTTCATCGGTAAGTGGGAGCTCTGGGGGGACCCAACGATCTGTCATCTTTTCCCCGCGATCACTTTCTATCAACACATTTTCATACTGAACATCTCCAATGGTAAACGGTCGATCAGGTTCAGCAAAAAATGTAAGGAACTTTTCCATTCCCTTTTTCCTCACTATTGATTTTTTGGTCTTGTGTATAACTGCGAGTACCAATGCGGCAATTGCAAAAAAGGTTAACAGACAAATGACATAGATGAACTCGACAGATAGGTCGAGGATGAGCAATTTATTGAGTGCTAGGAAAATGAAATAGCTTGACACGCCAACAATGAATATAAACTCGGTAACGTTTCGCCAGGTGTAGGCATTTTCTTGTAGCTTTTTGATATTGTCACTAATGGTAGGATCGTGCTCTAACAAGTAGCGTGCCTGTTGTTCATCAACGGATTCTAATCCAAGTTTGAGGTTGGGAGAATAAAGCCAATTGACCTGGAACCATGCACAAAAGCGGATGGCTAGCAATGAGAAAATTATTGAAAATACTATTGGAAGAAGCCCGAAATTCGAGTACGACATGGCAAAACTGGAATTGCTCCAAGCGGGAAAGCAATAGGCGAAACCACTGGCAAGCGAGGGCCAAAATGCGTACAATCCTATCATGATAAGGATTAGGGGCGCAAGGACACCTTGCAGGAAATTAAAGGGATTGACACAGTCGGGAACTTTGCGAATGTGAATGTAAAATGTGCGAGAACACGCGATCAAAAGGCTATCTATGATCTTGAACTTGCACAGAATACATGTGAATACATTACTTTTGCAATAATTGAGTCCATCCAAGGTGGTCACATTGCCTTCCATTCCTTCCTCCCTCCTACATGCGGTATCTGTAAACGGGACGTATACGGTTTGAGGGGATACCATGTTGATAAAATGCGGACTGGCATACGACATCATCTTGGCACATGCTAGGACCACAAGTGCGCACACCGTATCGATGATTGCATGTATATAAATATTTCCTTTTTGGTACAAGGCAGCAAGCAATGTCCCAACATTTAGAACAAGGAAACATATTAGGGCTTTGACAAGAGTGTCTAGTTTAGTTGCCATCATTCCTATGTAGCCGCCAGATAACAGGATCATGATGGTGAGCCAAATATATTGTGTACTCTCTTCTTTTCCCAAGACGATTCCCGTGTACATCCAAGCCAGAAAAAACAAAATGAGTGGAAATATTAGCTTCCATACGACCTTCCAAATCGCACCCATAGCTCTACAAGAACGACTCAAAAAAATCGGTTTAAAACTCACTCGACGAAAAATCGATTTAAAAACCACTATCATCCAATACAACATAGATGATTTTCACTATCGAGGGAAATGTGGGAGCTGGAAAGACGACCCTTCTCAAGCAGCTTGAAGAAAAGAATACTGCCTATACTATTCTTTATGAGCCTGTCGATGAGTGGATGAACTTTAGGAGCGAAGGAAGTGACAAGAGCTTGTTCGAACTGTTTTACGAGGACAAGAAAAAGTACGGTTTTGTGTTCCAGATGATGGCCCTTCAGTCCCGCTTTGAGAATCTGCAAAAGACCATCGAGGAGAATGTCGGCAAGATCATCGTTTGCGAGAGGAGCTTTCTGACCGACTGTGAGATTTTCGCCAAGCTTAACAATACCGAGGGCAACATATCGGATGTCGAGTTCCATGTGTACAAGAAGTGGCATGCCTTCTTCATGCGGATCCTCAAGCCTGATATCAAGGGGCTCATCTACCTACGCGTGGAACCGGAAGTTTGCAAGCAACGGATCGAAAAGAGGCACCGACTAGGTGAGAACGCATTCTCGGATGTATATCTCGAAAAGCTTCACGAGTGTCACGAGGCTTGGCTTGGGGACCAAACAGTTGCTCCTACACTGCATGTGGATGGTAATGGAACAGCTGACATTGACTCCATTATCGAGTTTATCGAGTCGAGGTCAACGAGCAATGTATGATCTACTTTTGTAGGTCTGGGGGGTAGCATTGCGAGTCTTGGAAAAGTTTGCTCGAATATAGTACATTTTCCATGTCGGTTCCTGACTGTGTGGCGAGTGCTGCGAAAATGAGCGCAAACACAAGGAAAAGGATCGCCCCAAACATGATCATATTATGGTTAAATGTGTGTTCGAAACCCTTGTCCTCTTCACTAAAGTCGAGGACATCCGAAGGCAGATCGTCCTTTGCAATTCCTTTGTTGGCTTCATTGTTGGCAAGCAGGATGTTGACCAATTTGACTTGTTTCAAATTTGCTATGGGCTGGAGTTTGACATATATGTAACCAATGACAAGGAATGTCATGATCATGAGTGAGCCATAGACTGTTATTTCTACTATAGGGAAGGGAAAGACTGCACTAGAAAGGGAGAAAAGGCTATTGCACTTGCCATAGGCTTCGAGGGCGTTGACAGATTCCAAGTAGATTGTTTCTAGGTTGTTTCCGAATATAGGCTGCACCTTGAGGTCCTTGCTGATATTAGTTTGCTGAATAATATTTTGAAAATACAGGTCTTGAGTAGGGTGAGTCGTTGCAGACGCCCACGGATCAATTGTCAAGTTGGGATTGTTGAATGTAGTCGTCACTGAACTCGCTTTGATACCATAACTGTTAGTATCGATTATATCAGAATGGTAGAGTCCCATTATAGTAATGCAATTGTCATGCAGCTCTTGTCCATTTGTGCCCAGCACTTGCTTGTTGTAATTGGCAATCGCCCGCTTCTTACCTACAGTTCCCACTATCATGGACACAAACATGAGAGTTAGCGAAGTGACAATGCAACACTTCATGGTCATGTACGTGTTCATTTCGAGTCTTTTCTCTTTCAACTCTTTTAACAATTTTTTGGGATCCTTGTCCTTGTCCTCTACACCAGCTGCTTGGCCAGGTAAAGACATGGTATTTATCTTGATTGTCAAATCTTTGATTTCCTCGTTAAGGGCAAGCAACTTGGGAATGTGGCCGTCTTTCTTTTTCATCAGGGTGTTGGTAAGAAAACCTGACACGCCAAGGAACGAGCATATCATAAGAGTACCGCAAGACATGTTTTGTATCATGGTCGTGGTGGCATTGATACTACCTTGAATGTTATTGTAAAAATCTTGATTCAGAATGGTAATACCCTTTGTACACGCATACATTTCGTTCGCATAGAAAACCATGTTTGTTATGAACGTTTCACTGTCCATAGCCCCCACCTTTTCAATAAATCGGGATGTTGGGACATACTTGGGATCAATTTGATTTTCCAAGGGATCTGTGTCAGCATTCGTGTACATTTGCACTATCATCGCGGGGACATGTGTCAGAATGTCGTTAAGAGGACCTGATGCTACGTTGAATGCCGCTCCAAGGTATGTGCTGATCTTGTTTGTAATATAAGTGGAATCACTTTGATCAAGATTGTATGTTTTCGATGCATCAGCTGCTTGCACCACCTTGCATATTTGATTTGTGAGCCAATCTTTCAAGACAATGTACACTTGAGGAATCGCCTTTTTGTTTTGAGCAATGACATCAGTTGTAGGAATGTTTAAAGAGTATTGTCCTTGTGTAGTCCCTGTGAATAAATGTGAATATGGAATCGAGTTGACGTCAGGTAGAAAAGAGGATGTGTCGACCGTCAAGCAATATGGTTCTGTATTAGAACACGTATTTGACGAGAATTGTGAAAATACGCTTGTATCTATTGTAGTTGAGTTGATCAAGAGATGTGACGTGTTTTTTAGAAGCATCGATTGTCCACAGTTGGATCTATAGTTGACCTTGTCTTGCTCCTTCATCAAATAACATGTTCTTGTGCTTGGATCGTACGAGCTTGCGACACACTGCTCGCTATTCAGACATGCATTGAAGCATGCGCTTGCCGAAGATATATTAGGGAAAGACATTTGGCTTGTTGATTGTAAATCTGTCACGATGGTGCAGTTGTGTGTCAGCAAATCTACAATCTTGTCATTGATACTTTGGCGAAGTGTCTTGGTCAAGATGGCATTCTTGTACATGTCATCAAACTGTTTGAGCATCACGGATTGTAAATAGACAACGGCAGTTTGCATCCGATCGAGTTGTTGAAAAAGGTCGAACGACTGAATCTGGCTTCTCAATGCATATGGATCGATTGTTGTATTTCCATCAAAGAATGTGACATATGTGAGTCCTGGGGGCACATCTGTCATGGATAGGGGTGCATCTTCGGTAGCAACTTCATCGGTTACTTGACCCGCTTTGCTATTTATATGATCAGGGTTGGCAGATGCTCCACCAAGAACGGCGGTTTGTGATGCCCTCCCACCTGCGGCAGCTGATGATCCAACGGGACTGTTTGATACCAAATTCATATTTGGATGCATGACCTTGTATGCCCAAAGGAGTGCAGGATCTGGGTTATTCGCTATGTATACTGTTGTCCCGCTGATTCCTGATACTTGGAACTTTTGCACCATGCTTCCGATTTGTCCTGTCTCGATCTTGTGTTCAAAGTTACAGAGCGAATCGGGGTACTTGCTCAAATTGCTACTGAATTGCATGGCGTTTCTGCGGTACAATTCGATCACCAAGAACAAAAGATATGCAAACACTATAAGCAGGAGAATACCCAAACACAAGTAGAATATGAATTTGGGCTTGTCGATTCTGTCACCTTGATCGTCTTCCAACTTGGCTAGAAGTATCTGCGTTCTCACTTCTGGATCAAGATTTGTTGATGCAGCGTTCGAGTTGGTGTTTTGGGACGGTGTACGATGTTTTTTAGACCTCTTGCTGCCGCTTTTAGAGTTGCTTGTGTTGGCACCTTTGCTGCTGTTGGTGCTGGATTTGCTTGTTGGTGCAGATTTCGGTGAAAACATGTCTCCTAACCCGGATGTACCCATCATCTGCGATGGATTAGGGATGAACTTTGTGAGTTTGCTCATATCTGCCGAGCTTGGCAATATATGTTGCATCTGTCCTACTGCCCCAAGGACATTCTCCAACGACTCTTTAGTAAGGAACTTTTTTAGAACAGTTTTGAGGGCGAATTCAGGTACAAAAGGAAATTTCTTTTTGACAATGGGGGCTATGCTACTCGTGAGCTTTTCGAAATTCGCATTGTCGCCGAAAATCTCCCTGAGGTAAGCTAAACCATATTGCATTGTTTTGTGCATGTGTGCAACAATAGTGTCGGGATTCGCATCCTCTTTCGGACCTGTATCCTCGACTTTGGCTTTAGGTTCCGATGGCCTAAAATCTGACCAATGTCTTGAGGGGGTATCCGGTTCAGGTAGCCCTTTTTCTTGTCTTGCTCTTTCGCGAATAGAGTCCATCGCGTCTCCTAGGTCTCCGCCTGTTTGACTCTCTTTGTACATTTGGCTTCCACCCTCCATTGGTTCTACATCGGCATCACCTTGTTTCAAATAGATTTCCAATAGATCAATCGCCTTTCTAATTTCAGCCACACCGTTCTTGGCATTTTCGCTTTCAAGACTATCAAACATGTTTAAAATATCGTTCAGAAAACGTACCCTAATACTTGAAAATGCATTTACATCTATACTGCCAATGTCTTTTTTCAACTGATCTAGCTCGGTCTGGTTGTCTACAAAACGCGTTTGCAGCATGTCGAGAATCTTGTCCGCATTTCCTCCGCCCTTTTGTGGGGGTTCCTCTTCATCACCATTCTTGAATCGCTCTTCCAACCATTCATCAAGCTCGTCGCCATCCTTCAGCCCATTCACAGCCATGAGATCGAGGATTGTATCCGTGTACATGAAATTGTATCGGTTTGTAAAGCCTATGCCCACTGCCACCGCCAATACGATAATAATAATGGTCAACGCCATCGACATGTATATTTTGGCGATTCCGTTTTCCTTTGCATACGTGTCTTTTACATTGCTCTTCATACGAAAATATTGAATCAAATTTTCAGCCACCATTGACATGGCCGCAACGTTGGCTTGAATGCTAGGGTGGGCCGAATAACCTGTGTCTTTTGAAGGATCAATGAATATTGTTTTACCATACTTGTTGGCATAGTCTACCAACACCTTTTGTGCATTGTACAAAGGAGGTAATACAGACAACAAATTAAGTGCCATTATTATATTACAAGTCTTTTGTTCTACGCCAACGAGGTCGCACAAGGTTGAAATGTTTGTCTATACAAAGTAAATGGTTCTTCCAGGTCTGTGTAAAGGTATGCCGGTTGCAAAGTGTTTGGCTTTTGCGCGTTCTCGATCCCTTGGTAAGATTGGGATATTCGCTGCGTTTGCGATCATTCTAGCACCCATGGTTATATATTGTTTGATCCAGATGCTTACAGCATATAGCATGTACCGGCAACAAGTAAAAGCAATTGATGATAATAAACCGAAAAATAAAATGGTGGCTCACCTTTCTCTACTATCACCTACGAATGACAATAACGATCCTAGCATAACCATGCAAGAAGCCGACTTGACTCCACCTGATGAGTTTGGTGTCATTACACAAGCGATCCAAAACTCGTTCGCTGGCTACAAGGACTACAACACCACCATGACCAACTATTACCAAAATGTTAGGAAAGAGAGCCCACCCGATTTAATGGACTCCAGTGTATTGACCCCGGAAGGCGATGATTGGTAGTCTTGAACAATGGTGCGCGGTCGCTAAGTGCTTTAACTTGGCACACAAGAGCCATGAGCACCTGGTTGTAATCTATCATTTTGACATGTTTATAAACGATACCTGTAATTACTGCCTTCTTACCTTTGAAACATATGGAAGGTTGACCTTCATTGTCCACATCCATAACTTGATACAATGTTGTGCTGTCAACTTGTATTTTATCCAACAGTTCCAAGTTGTAATTGGATCCAAGAACCAGTTTTCCTGATTGGACTTGACACAATATGGGTGGATCTATTTTCAATGTGTAATCATTTCCTTGGATGACCGCCTCAGGAAACATCTCTTCGAGCTCGTGTGCAAGGAACCCCAAGTGTTTCTTTTCGGATCCATGGTACCTATATGAAACGACTCGTGGAAGTTGGGGACCATCCTCGACGTTTTTAATATTTGTCTTTAATTTTGCATCCGATACATTGTTCAAATTGGTTGCTACTATGAGCCCATTCACATTCAACATGACATCATTGGTCGTGTTTGAGTTTCCTATGTATATTGGGTTTACAACATCACTAAAGGCATCCAACTCGGATCCGCCTATACCAAACTTGTAGCTCTTGATAACCCCTGTAAAGCTCGCATTGACCCCTTGAACAGGACCTCCGAAATTCGCGGATCCTGTTACATTCATGGTTTGTGTATCGACGTTCTCGCATATTGCATTCGATACCGTTATGTTTGAAACTGGAAAATTACCGGTAATAGTGATGTTACAAAACGATGCATTCGGAAAAAACAAATTATGTAGGTAGCTTTTTATTGCGTACTCGGTAATGAGTCCAGGATAATCGCGGGAGTTTGATGAATACAAGAGGGTGTCATCGTTTGTCACATAATAAAGTTCTTGATTGTTCCATATGACTCGACTTGTTTCTTGTCGGGAACCTATCTGAAGAACATGTGATACATTTAGTGTATTGACATTGGTGTTTGGGAAACTGTTGAACTGAGTCACATTTCCTATGCGAGGAATATTGTTCCCTATGTGATTCATATAGTCAGTGAAAGCTTCACCTTTTTCAAGGTTTCTCGTGTCAGGGTATAGTGTTTGATAAAGTTCGAAATTAAAATTAGAATCAATATCAACATAGGTAATAGGATTGCTTCCTGTTACGGAAAACGCCGAAAGGAAATTGATTCTGGCGAGCCGCAATGGATCATAAACTTTGATGCCATATAGGATATAGTTGAAACCACTTGTTTGATCGTTTACAACGTATCCATCATTAAAGTCTACATAGATGATGGAGGCGTTGACATCAATGTTGGAAATAGTTCCGAAAAGGTCAAGTCCATTGTTTTTTATAATCTTAATATGATCTCCAATTTGAAGGTTGCAAGAGGTAATAGTAAATACATCAATGTCGCCAGGGTTATTAAGTTGAAAAACGTTCGAATCTATATTAATCATGGACCGATAGATGGTTGGCATGTACTTGCCATTGAACTCAACTTCTTCCTCTGTTGAGTTGTTCGCTACCATGGCATATTTGATGTTGCTGTTCAAAGACGATGTATCGATAGTTTGTTTGTTCTCGGCGATATACACTTTAGCATCGAGCCCACTTGGTATATGATCGAAATTCGTCCATAGGTTGCTTGTGTTGCCCGTGTTGTAAAATGCAACAGCATCCTCGACTGTATAAATATTGCTTTGAATAGGGTTGAGGTACATGAATTGCACTGGATTGAATCCGCTGTCAAATACAGGAGCCATACTTGTACTATTATAGTTTTTTGTTTGTTTCAAAAAACCTATCAAAAAAACTAAATGATTTCTAAACTTGAGTGCACGAGCATGAGCAGTTTAGGTGTGAAGGCAGTGGCAAAGGCGGAGGCGGGGATGTGATGATGACTGTAGGACGAGGTGGGGGAGATGTAGGTGGTGGCGAATGGACTGTAGGAGGAGGGGGTGACGGTGAATGGACTGCTGGAAGAGGTGGTGGCGGTGAATGGACCATTGGAAGAGGTGGTGATGGTGAATGGACTGTAGGAAGAGGTGGTGGCGGTGAATGGACCGTAGGACTAGGTGGTGCGTTTGGAATATGTTCACCCTCGATTTGGAAATTGCAAACAGGGCAACATGTGTGTGTAAACGGATTATATACGCTGTAAACACACGGGAGTCCGCCACAAAACGCTTCTAGAGTGTTGCAAGGAGGCGCGGCTTCCACACAAAATGTGAGTGCCGCCACACTGTTGTTGTTATAGTTCATAGAAGTCACCCTGAGCTCCGCCTCGCTTGAATTTGTCCCAAAGACTTGAAAAAACACCCCACCTCCCTTTTTAGCCCCGTTAATGGTAACTTCAATGAATGCGTCCATACACAGAGGTGTTGATTTGATCACAAATTTATTTAAAGAGTTTCGAAATTGGGATGCACATGCACTTTGGGCATCATTGTTCACCAACTTGAAACAAAATGTACCATTCACATTGTCAACACTTGTCCAGAAAAAGTCATATGGTGAACCAGAACACGCAATTGTGTTGCACGAACCTAGAGGAAAATAGGCGTATGAGAACGGGGATATAAAAGCGAATGTGAGAAAAAACAGACTTAGGATTGGGGTCATGTGTATGCTTGGCCATGTATAATTTCCTTAAGTAAGAGTGTATGCAGGTTAAAAAATCGGAAATGTGTTATAATATTTCCGATTTGTAAATGGGTACTATAGCACCAATTTCAGTCTTTGACAATGTTCTCTATCCTACTGACTATACACAGAGCGCGCTTTTCTTGCAGACATACGCGAATGTTGCCACTATTAATATCAATGCGTTCGCAGATGTCGATGGCACCGCGCAGAGTTTGCTACTAGGCGCCACTCACAATCTTAATTTCGAGTCGAAGAATTCTGCCAACATGTTCACAACTACCGGATTTAACATGTTCCACACAAATGTTGTGAATTCCGTCCGTGTAAACACCCAAGTTTTGAGTTTGGATGTCAATTCACAAAAAACCGCCTTTATGTTTGATACACAAGATTACGCCCTTGACATGTCTATGACGTTCCTAAATAAAATCAATTTTAATAGTATTAATTTTGTGAGCACGACGTCGTCATCTTCGGATATCATTTATTCTAACAAGGCTCAAGGTATCCAATTCTCAAGCCCGGTTGTCTTTAACAGCAACGTTGCGTTCGAACAGAATATTGTCACACAAGGCTCTATCTTTGGCTCAAACTTGAACGTCTGGAGCAATCGCACAGCAGTCCTACCCACCGACCTTTCTCAAATTGGTTATGGTTTCCGTGTCAACAACCATAATGAACTAGAGTTGATCAAGATGGCCAGTTTTGGATCAGGGAATACCCCTATTTCAAAGAGGATTGCAGTGTTTGGTCAAGGTTCCATGTCATCCACCTCTTCAGATGATGCGTCCTATCTTGTGTTTAACAATCTCAATGGAGTGGGTGTTGCAGGGGCCAATGGACAGATCGTCAGCACTTCCTCTTCCACCCCATCAGTGCTTGACTCGTATATTTTTGTAAATGGTACAAATATTGGTGTGGGAACTTCGGGAGCAAGCTACAAACTCGACGTGAGCGGTACTGGGCATTTCTCTCAGCTTCTCACTACAACTGCGGGTATTTCGACGGGTACAGTGTTGCCGATTTCTACCACTACATGTGATTTGGGCTCATCGGCATTCACTTTCCGAAACACATATACCGAAAACCTTTACGTTGGCTCCAATATGATGATCTCGCAGAGTCCATCAGGAAATCCGTCTTTCACAGATGCAAGTGGTGGCCCGATCGCTGTCCAGTTCAACAGTATTGTGTTTGGATCCCCGGCTATTACATTGTCCCGCGTCAACAACCAAGTGCAGTTCCTTGATTCGAGTACTAACGCCGTTCTTAATGCAGCTGGTAACTTGAGTTCGGATCCTACACAAAACAATACGAATCTTATTGCGTCTATTGCTGCGGTCAACTCGGTTTACACAAATCTGACCAGCGGGAACTGGACATGGAATGTCAATGCCAACGGCCATGCGATCTCGAACGTTGGTGGATTATCCGCGAGCAATGCAACCATGTCGAACCTCTATGTGGTCAATCAAATCATCAGTCCAGGTGCTGACTTTGCTGAGTTTATGCCCAAGGCAGACTCTACAGTTTTGTTTGCCCCAGGTGATGTTGTTGGCGTTGACCACACTGGGTCTATTACAAACGTATATGCTAATTCTAAGCACTTCATGGTGGTATCGAGTGTCCCAGCCGTGATTGGTGGAGGTAACCAAGGAGCTGAAGACGGGACCAATGAAATTGTTGGGTTTTGTGGACGTGTTCCTGTGAATTGCATTGGGGCTCAAGTGGGTCAACATATTATCCCTGCAATAGATTCATCTGGCAATGTGGCTTCTATTGGCGTGGATGATAGTGCACTCACGTTTGAACAGTACCGTGCGTCTGTTGGCCGTGTCATATCCATTAATGACAATGGCCTTCCTGTTGTCATCCTCAAAGCGAGCTAGACGAAATGAGATTGATTGCAGTTGCAGCTGCATTAGTAAAGTGATGATTATTTTTTTCCGAGTGAGTAATATCAAAATGCACCCACCTATTCTTCTCTTTAACAAAATTCATTAAAAACATCGTAGCCATGAAACCATCCGATTTCCCACATTCAAACCCTACGTTTTTATAGTCCGCAATGTCGGATTTTGTGAACCTGCGATATTCTGGCCAGTTGGGAAGACGGATGCTGCGCTCACCCGCGTGGTTCCCCGCACGATCCACTCTTTTTGATAGTTCATCATTTGTCGTAAAATAGACGAAACTTGTATCACAATGGAGTGCTTGTGCCCAACCGGTGAGGGTAGCGAAATCTAGAATGGTATGTGGTTTGAGGGTGGACGCATAGGCTAGTGCATCCGCGAGAATCAAACGCCCTTCGGCATCCGTATTGAGCACCTCGACAGTTTTTCCGTTGAACGCTGTGTGTACATCACCTATCTTTTGTGCCTTGTGTGAAATGAGATTTTCGACAAGTGGAATGATTCCCACAAGGTTGTATGGGCACTTTTCTTTTGCGAAATAATGGAGGATTGCGACTACAATGGATCCACCCGTTTTATCGCCCTTCATCGTCGTCATTGAACTGCCCGGTTTTAAATTATAACCACCGCTATCAAAGACAACACCTTTGCCGACAAGACATACGGTAGGAAGTGATTCTGATTTTTTTAATTCTATTTTTAAAAAGCGAGGAGGTTTGTTAGAGCCCTTGCCAACTGCTATAACAAGGTTCATCCCCATCTTTTTCATTTCATGTTCGTCATACCAGCTCACCTCTACCTTGGGAAACTTGGCAAACAAGTCTTGAACGGTTTCACAATACTTTGCAGGCCACATCTTGTTTGCTGGAGCCGATGCTAGGTCGCTGCCTATTACAAGAGATTTCAAAATTGAAACGTTATCAAACTGATCTACAAAGTACAGACAAACAGGTTGTGCCCCCTTGGCATAGCTTGTAAGTTTATAAACAGTTTTGAAAATAATAGTAGCAGCTCGGAGATGATAGGTATTCGGGAGAAGGGTTAGGTCCACATACATTTTGCTTTCTACAACGGATTTAGCCGCGCTCTTCAAATCTATGTACCACGTTGACTCTTTTATTTTGTGCAGTTGTTGAAAGGCTTTTGTACGAGGTGCTTGTCCTAGATAAAATATATGAACTAGTTTTCCATCGGGGACCTTGTCTTTGCTAATACTCTGGATGTGCATTTAAAAATCTTAAAGGTATTAAAAAAATGACGGTATAAAGAATGCATTTGTAGCAACAATACCAATGCAACTTGAACTAGTATCGTGGAACTGCAATGGGTTACGTTCTGTCATGAAAAAAGGCGCATTTCAAAGCATGATCAGTGATCTTGATCCCGACATTGTCTGTTTACAAGAGACCCGATGCCCTGAGGATACTGTAATGGAAGGATTACCTGACTTGTTTCCGTTTCACACGATATGTGCACATGCACGACCAGGATACGCAGGAGTAGCGATTATATCAAAGGTTCCACATGAGTTGTTATCCTTGCCCGCGACCTTGGCTGGTCGGTGTATTTGTGCCGAGTTCTCAGCATTCTACTTGATAAATATTTATGTTCCCAACTCGAAAGCCGACTTGTCAGCTTTAGAGGAAAGGACGACTGTCTGGGAACCTGAAATCCGAGGGTTGATTAGTGGACTCGGGGTAGCGAAACCCGTCATAGTCGTTGGGGATTTCAACGTTGCTCCCACAAATATTGATATTTATATGAAAAAATCATCTAAAACACATGGAGCAACACCGGTAGAGCGTGCTGATTTCCAAAAGTTGCTAGGTGAATGCAACTTGGCGGACACGTATCGAGAGCTAAACAAAGAAAAGAGGGAATGGACGTGGTTTAGCAATTTCGGGAATGCACGAGCAAGAAATAATGGATGGCGTATTGATATAGCACTCATCTCTAGACGCTTTATGAAATATGTTGCATCCTCTGAAATCCTAGGTCACATTACTGGATCTGACCATGTACCGGTTCGAGTCACTTTGAAGAGTACATCGTCATCATCCGATATTTCAACAATATAAGAAAAGTCGATTTTATGGTTAGTGGAAGGAAAGTATATATACAAGATGGCCATGTCTCTGATCAACCTCATGCAGAACCTCGGAGTTGGAAGCAACAGTAAGAAGATGAAGAGTCCTATGACTGGGCAGATGGTATCCCCCAGTCGCGAGGTGATGAACCGGATTGTCAAGACGATGAATTTGGACGACATTCCGTTGTCTTGGCGAAGGATGATGAAGAAGGAAAGGATCAGGTACATTCAGGACCCCGACATGGTGTGTGGAAAACCCGACGACGACGACATGTTGGTTGAGCGTAAATGAGCTACAGAAAAGGATCAATATATACAAAAAACAAAAAAAACATTTACTCTTCTAAAAGCTTTGACCATTGTTGTGTAAATCCCAGAATATAGCATGGTGCATGCGCAACAAGATCCGGAAACCACTCGTCCTCGACCTCTAAGAAAAGGTCAGGATCTTGAAGATGGATGGAAAATATGAAATTGGCTATGCTTGTTCCGTGGTAATATTCGAGTTGTTGTGTCCACGTAAATCCATGAATTATTTTGTCTTTTTGATGTTTTATAAACATTTATAAAAGTGTACGTTCTGTTGTTGTAGAGCGAATTAGCAAGATTCAGCCATGTCAGCCAAGTTCAAGATGAAACGGTCTCTTTGGAATATCGATCGATCCTCTAACATTTCCAATGTCGATCGATGCAGCCGCAGATGCCCTCCCATTACCTCTGGGGGTTCCAGAATATGGCCTGAAACGTGGTGTGGCAAAGTCAAGAGAGGATCTGTGGGACTCGGGGGAAGTCGGGGAATTCTTTACATTGCATTGATATGTCAGCATCCAGTCCTGCATTTGTGTTTGATGAAAAAGCATTTCATCAAAATACCATGCTTCATCATTGACCCCATAGAATGGAAATACTGCTAGAGGAACAAGGGCCGCACCAAGAATTTCACCGGCAATATAAAATGGAACATGTGACCACCCGCAATTGAACACGATATGCGATCCAAGGACTCGAGCCGGATTTAGAGCTGCTCCTGTGAAAGGACCTGCCGCAAACGCATTCGCTATGAGTGATAGGCCAACAATCAAAGGACCGGTGTTACCATAACCTTTTTTATGAGTTGTATACCAGACCACCGAGAATATAGGAAGGAGGAATGTAAATGTGCAAAATGCTTCCCATCCAAAAACTAGGGCATTGTTCAGTTCGGGATTCGGAATGAAGCAACCTATGTTACCGTGTTGCATTGTGACGGGCACAAGTAGTTTGATCCACAATGCGCCTATGATGCATCCCGATATTTGCGCAAACCAGTACACAATCATCTCTAGGGGATTCGTGTAACCCAACATCGTGAAGGCAAGGGATAGCGCGGGGTTCAGGTGGGCACCCGAGGTCTTTGCAGTATAATACACCATTACCATGAGAGCTATTCCGTTTGCCCATGGTGTAGGTGAGATGGATCCAATAAAGTGGAACATCATGCATGCAGATATTTCTGCACAAAACTTGGATATCAAATTTGGTTTAGGTTCCAACAACCATTTTCTAAACACGTTTGACATGCTTGCACCTTATTGAAGTCAGGTATTTATTACGATTGGCGCCCATTTTATATAAGGGAACCTGCATCGATGTGTCATAATGCGCATCGACTTGTCTGTATTGGCACCCATGATGATGATGGCCCCTGGCTCTAATTTTTTCAAGTTTTTAAACATGTTTATGATCATCATCATGTCCTATCTCGACAAAAACCATGTTGATTTCAACAATATAGGGACGCTCTTTAAAAAGAAACGCAAATCGTTCCAGGTAGATGCTCACTTGTCCTTTGTCGACAATATGCCACACGACAGTGATTTGCCCATGGCATACTTGGCCATCCAGCATGTGTTGCTAGAGACCCTTACAACAACCAGCCTAGCGATTCCCTTTCACATTACCGAATACGCTATTTACCGAGATGCACGATCCCCCATCAAGTTTCTATGTTTTTCAAATAATAATCAAACCTACGAGTTGTCCCCTGGAATCAGTATCAAGCAAAGCTATTGTAGACGTGAATCTGAAAAGGACAAGGCGTTCTTCACATATGGGTTCGAAGTTTCAAGTCGGAAGGATGATTACAAAGTGGTTGATGCATTCGTAACAAATTGCATCGAAGCTTACAAAAAGAACAAGCAAGATAATGTCACCCAACGCATTTTCGCTTTACGCAAGTTTCACGAGTCCAAATATGCCGAGCCCACTTACAACGAATATCCCCTTGAGACCTTCAAGACGTTTGATAATCTTTTCTTTGACGAAAAGCGAGACTTGCTAAAGAGAATTGACAATTTTGAAAATAATAAACAATTATACGAAAAGACAGGTATGCCATATGCATTTGGTCTCATGTTTTGTGGCGAGCCTGGAACTGGCAAGACGTCCTGTGTAAAAGCCGTGGCCAAGTACACTGGGCGACACATTGTGCAAATCAACATGAGCAATGTATCCACTGCCGAGCAACTAAAACAAGTATTCATGTGCGAACGTCTCAACTCTATCGAGGTTCCGAATTCCAAGAGACTGTATGTATTTGAAGAGGTTGACTGCGGCAAATGGAAAAAGATTATGCAGTGTCGGGACATGGCAGCAGCCAGAGACGAGATTGTTGTGATAGACAAGGATAAAAAGGTTGTGACCGCAGTGGATATTACATTGGGGGATTTCCTCGAGATACTTGATGGAGTCATCGAGATCAAAGGCCGAATGTTCATCATGACCACGAACAAGATCAACGAGATTGACAAGGCTGTCATTCGACCAGGCCGTGTAGACATGGTCATCAAGTTTGGTAAAATGTCTAGTCAAGACATCAACAACTTATACACCGCGTGGTTTGGTGAGCCTTTTCCTGGGTGTTTGGATGGAGTGCACAAGAAATTCACACAAGCCGAGATCGGAAATCTGTTTACCTCGTCCAACATGGATCTCATCATGGAAACTCTGAAGGGGTGAGGATAAGGGCCATGATCAGTTTGTGATTTTGTTTAATCATACGCAAATATCGATACACTCGGTACTTCCATTTCGAATTAGTGGTCTTCATGTAAACCTTTATCTCCATGATAGTTTCCTCCACCATGTTGAAGAAATACAGCAACTTCAAATAATCTTGGGAAGTGATCTCGTCACACGTGTCGAATACAATCTCCTTGTCATATTTTGTAGTGTCCCATGCGCTGGTACAAAAGTATATTTGTGTCAAGGTTAATGGTTCGTCCTCGACATAAAACACATCCCCATCTTCCAGATGTTCAATTTCATCAAATATCAGCCCTTCGAGACAAGAACGTAAAACCTCATACTTGGCGAAACGCCTTATCACTCTTACCACTTTTCTCAGAAGCTTGTCATGAAGCAACCTTCGGCGGCGACGTTTGCGATTAAATATTCCTTCTAGAATCGCGTCACCGCATTTCCACAACCGTTTCAGATTTGCACTAAAAATCAAATGTTGAATTAGGATTTCTTTTTCCTTTTCAGGTAGGTTTGGGGGATCAACAATGTCAAAACAACTAGCATTTGCAAAAGGAGCAATCGCCATTATAAACAATGTATATTTTTTACAGTACGATTTTTCTTACATGCTTTTCTTTTTCTTTTTATTTATTAAGAATGCAAGTTAGCAACTCGGGATTTTGAACAACTAGGTTTCGTTCGAGCGCTCTCATTTTGATCAAAGGTGACGGCCATGCCTCGTTGCAAAGGGCGTGGACTGCCTTTTCGGAATCCCAACCGACATCGGCCAAGTACTTGAAAGGTCCGGTGTTGGCGTTAAACAGTGTAAGCTTGTACAATACATTTTTCATTTTTGTTTGCAAAACCTTTTGAGCTGCCACATGACACGCTAAATAGTCTTGCATGTCTGCGGGGATCCCTTCAATGCTGATCCCGGAATCTTTCACGCTTTCGATGTAGTCACTTGCCGAATTATAGTCGTTCAACCGGAGAAACTCGGTGAGCCAAGCGGTAACAAACTCGTTATTAGGTGTACACGAAAACAACCAGTTCTCAATGACGGGACTCGTTGTGCTCGTGGTAAATCCGGGCATGTAGTACCCTACAAAGTCTGTTTTCTGGTTTGTAAATGGAAAGGGCGCAGTGGATATGATTGACGCGTCCATCCATATCCCGCCGTTCTTTTGCAAGACCGCAAGGCGAATGAAATCTGACGACCGAGTGATCGAGTCGTTGTTCTTCATGGTAGAAATATCAATATCACAATATTCTTTATAATTGTCAGAGGAGAGGACAGTGACTTGGTAATCTGGATTGAATTTGATCCACGAGTCGATGCAGAACTGAATAAATGGAGGTATGTTGGTGTCACTCCAATATGTGTATATTCGTTTAGGGATGGGATCAGGGCTCACGAACGCCTCGTTGCGCCCTGATACAAACACCACAATCACCACAAATATAGATAACAAAACGAGGAACGGAAAGTATGTATCCATTTTCTTTACCGGCGAAAAGTATTCTTAGTGTCAATAAAGCATAAAATATGGATTTCAAAAAGGAAAAACTTGTGTGTACTCGAATTGTGTTTGCATACATTGCTACAAAACAACAACAATCAAAAGTGGTAACGTGGAAAGGTATGTTTGGAGCCGTAGATCTTGACGGGGAACTGGGTGAAGAAGACATGATTCACATATCTTGGAAAAGCGACGATGACTCGTGGTACCTATATTTGATTCCTTCAGATGAAAAGGAAATAGTGAAAAAGATAGGTGGTGATGAAGAGGCCATTCAACTTATCGAGCGGCTATCGTTTGCAAGCGACATGCGGCGCGTGTTTTATTCCGAGCCTAAAACTGTAACTGCATTGAAACGCAAGTTCCAGAACAATGGTATCCACACTCAGCTTGCATAGTACATGGTATTTTGAACACAATGTGTGCCTACCTTGACAGCTTTCCATGTGCTTGGCATGTTTGCACCTGTCAAGGCAGCTGTTCGGAACTCTTCATAGTAGAAGCGGGTTTCAGCTACCCCACCGTATATCTTGAGTCCCGCTAATCCTTGTACGAAAATGTTGAGAAGCAATGCGGATTGTGTAATGTCAAGGTTACCCCAAGCATTGGTTGATTCGTTTTTCTCTATGAAATTATCTAGGGAACAAGTGAATTGATCGATATATGCGGGGTCAGTCTGTGAATATAGTCCAAGGAGGATTGCTTGTAAAGTGTTGTTGAGCGGATTATTCCAGTCTGATACGGTAGCATCTAGGGTAGCCTTGAGTGAGACGTTTAATGGCATCCCCGCGACTGACACGTTTTGAAAACGACTGTCATTCGGTGTGGCATAACACGGTACAAACGGAAGCAATGGTTCGGCTATAGGCAAGATCATGTCAGATGTGCTAGTTGAATCAAACATGTATACATGGGCTGGGTATATTAGCAATGGCAGACCATAGCAATATTCTGGCCACTTGTTGCAAGATGCCAAGTTGAGCTCATAAGATGCCTCGACTGCGAATTGTAACGCCAGCTTGACCGTTTTATTTGTGAAAATATTGTTTTGAGCACTGAGCATCCCGCCTAGTCCAACCGAGTTGTCAATGGAGATGGTATTCGTGGCCTCATTGTAATTGATAATGCTAATGAAGAAATCGGCATTATCTTTGAGCACGGGAAATCCTGTGTTAAGCAACCATGCCTTGTCCTTTGTGGCACGATAGTAGTTCCAAATGTTGATTGAAACCAATGCCGTGTTGTAGACGGTGAATTGTGCGCTAGTATTCCAGTACAGCTGATTTTTGTATCCTAGAGCGTCGTCACTATAGGGAAACTTGGAGCCTTGATAGCCATAACCTGCAGCTAGTTGGCGTGCTTCCGGCAACGTTTTTGAACGATAATCTAGAATAGATTTTGCATATGTTGGAGCAAGCAAGAGGAGCAAGGGAACAAGGAAGAGGTCTCCTGTATATAACACGGACCCGGCGGTGTCGAGGATGCCGAAATTAGACGGATTTATCTGGACGCTCACGCCAGATCTTACACAACTAAAAATGTTGTAAAAGGCATAACGCAGATACCTATTGTAGTTGCTAATCTTTGCCAAAGCATCTTGGGTGATTCCCGTTTTGGGAATAATGGCTAAACTGGTCTTCCAAATGTTAGACCAAGCAAGGACATGTGCAGATCTTGCAAGAGGGACCCCGCGATCTATAATACACATTGCAATGCGTTTTGCCTCTTCGATAGGATTGTCATAGTCGTTGGGTGTCATGTGCACATTGACAAATGTTATGGTAGTTGTGATGTTAGAAGCACATGACATTTGAATGACATTGTATGCATGCCGTGTATTATCGCGTTGCACATTGAACCCTACGTTGGCTACATTAGAGCTTGGTGATGTAAACGTGGAAGCTAGGACAGTTCCATTTTCCTCTTTGCCCGTGAGAATATATATTCCTTGATTTGTTGTTGGATCGAAAACCATGCTATTGTTGTAGATGGGAGCTACACTAGGACACACTACATTTTGATGTAGGACAAGGTTAGACGTGTCATAATTAGGTGTAACACGAATGGTTTGTATTGTGCAAAAGGGAAGTGTTTGTGGAGCGTAAATGTCAGTAGAGACATCAATCACGTTGGATGTGTTGTTGCTAGTCCATCGACTGTTATTTGTATAAATTCCTGTAAACATATTGAGACTTGAGCTGATATATGTCTTGGTCATGTTGGAAAAAGTAAAGGGCAACGGATTAAACGTTTCGACGGCGTTTGGTTGATATCGCGCTTGACTAAAAGTAACGGCTGTGGATATGTGGCATTTGTATGGGAAGGCTGTGGCGACTCCGATTTTGCCATTACCTATAAATGTATCGGTTTCGGTCACATTTGACGTGGATAATGTCCATTGGTTATCGTAGGTTGCCATTTACTATTACTAATTCAAAATGTAAATTGAATGATTGAATGCACGTGAATGCAATTATATATTGGATTCAGATACGGGAAGGCGAGATTCCTCTTGGACTACAGATGAAGGCAGCTTGAGAACCGGAACCACTGTTTCGATCACACAGTTGTTGTCTTCTACCGCCGACTGCTTGATGGTGACATCAGGTGTCACGATATGAACCTGATTGCTTCCACCGTAAAGCTTGTTCATTATCTTTGAAGTTACAGTGCCCATTTTACTGTGTCATCAGAACCACCATTTCCTTATACGTGTTTACAAATTATGTTTGAGTGAAAAAATGAAAGAACCCAATCCATGGACACATTGTGGAAAAGATATCAACACCAATGTTTTGTATTTGTTGGTATCGATTTATGAATGGCATGTTTTTTGGACTTGTTTATTCAAAATAGGAAATGAATCAAAAGACATGTAATGTATTGCTATCTAAACAAAGTCCAAGTTGGTATCGGGATCTGGTGCGAACCACTCGAGGGTCAGCTTCCTCATGTCTGTCTCGGTATAATCAACCTCCCTGTCACTCACAGAGAGCTCTTGAATCTTGATAGTGTAGTCAATGTCGTTGATGTTGATTGGCGGACCCACGTCGTCCCACACACTTGTTGCGACTTTCTTGTTCGGACGACTGTAAAAGTCGAGAGCATGCCTGTCCCTAAGCACCTCGTCCTTGAAAAACTCGACAACGTGGTCGGTGAGTGACATAACACGGAGCTTGTCAGTAAAGTTGATCACCTCGAGCTTGTCGATGTAGATGGCACGCTCCTCGAGCACCACCCTGTACTCGGCGTACACCATGTATGTCACACTATCACAGTCCCGAAGGTTGCCTTTGGGGTCACGGGGCAAGTAGATCCTAACAGCAGCAGTGTTGGTCGTATCTCCCTCGATGGAGTATCCGAATTGTGCCACATATGAAAACTTGTAGCGGTTGTAGTTGCAGAGGTCATCAGAATCATATCTGTATCCGAATGCCATTGTATCAAGAGTCTTTGTTTTGATCTGTTTATGCTGGCTTGACATTTTACATTTTCATTTTTTTAAACAATTCCTAACTTGTAATGGAACCATCTTTGTATTGCATTGTATGCGAGAAACGTGGATTCAACTGTCACGATATTATCTGTTGTCTGGATTGTAAAAAGGAGATAGCGAGCCGACCAAAAAATGCCGAGCTGCTCGAATATATTGATGATGTTTACAAGAACCCAGGGCTAGGCAACCGTATTCATCAAAGGTTATACCGGTTCTGGTACGATTCTGTAGGGAGGGGGAACGAAAGTCAACGGTGTGTCGACATGTACAGAAGGAAGGCTTCACTTGCTGACCTTTGTTGTGACACGATTATAAGAAATGACCAATTGATATTGGAAATGTCTAGCACGTTGCCCGAGTGTGCGCCACCCTGGACCGGCCTTCTCAAAGCATGGTGCCGTTGGAAACGGGTGCGTGGCAAAAAAACGACAAAGAATGCATGTGCAAGAGTCATCAAACTTACACTTCAACTGACTCCCTAATGCTAGCTGGAATTGCTCCCCCGTGAATGGCGATGATGTTTTCACACGTTGACTCGATGAATGACCAAAACTTGTTGTAAGTGTTGGGATTCACGTTTGTGTACAAGGCTTGGCGCAATAGATCCCGAATAATGGTAATGCTGGTATCAAGAAGCTCACGAAAGGCTCGGATTTTCATGCGGCGACGTTCCCTGTTGACAAGCTTGAACGCCCAGCGATCGTCATCAAACTCATTGAGTAGGTAGGCAATGCGCAAGTCTACGTTTTCCTTGACTCGATCTTCTTGGAACTGCGGAAGCACCACGTCTTGAATGTGAATGAGCCGTTGGTACATCATGAGGTGACCCTTGATGTGTTTGTTTTTATTGGCCATCAGGATGCCAATGAACTCACTTGGACCAGGGAGGTCACCACATGCAATGTCGTCGATCCGGGTAGACATTGGATTGTCCGCAAGCCACTCGAAGAACTGCGGGTTGTGCATAGACTTGGTCTCGATCTCGCCTGTCCTATAGTCGAAAACAACGTGACATGATGTGCAGAAGATTTGGTCACATCCGGATGCCTTGAATATATTAGTGTAGCACTTGGGACAAGGTCTTGTCTCTGACTCGATGGCATTCACACTTTGCACGTCGTCCTTGTTGCAAGGGGCAGGTTCATGTGAGGGATTCCGGCACTTGCCACATGTGTGACATTGGCATGTTCCACATGTATGATCGGAACTCACGAAACCCCGGCAAGATTCCTGCGGGCACTTGTAGATGAACTCGACTACCTTGACTGCTTTCTTGTTGCTGTGAGAACTCGGTGTATCCTTGTATGCACTGATTTTATTTTGAAGCACAAGCTTGGTCGCCGAATCATTCTTCTTTAACCCATGAATCTGTACCCGTAGCTCCCTAATCTTGGCAACCACTGTTGCCTCTTGTTGAGTCCCTGGCAACATGTCCCTCTCTTGCTCGCGAATGAAACGTCCAAGGAATTCCAGGTAGACCTTTTTGTTTGCCTTGGGGAACCCGAGAACGAAATCACGGCTCCACGGGGCATGGCAGAACATGCATTCGGCTTCCTTATATGAGCCAGTGATGTATCGAGTATTGCATTCATAGCATGCTTCACTTTGGCACGTTGGGCATGTAACGGTATTGCTTGAATCCGAGTCCGTGTCGGTGCAACATATTTGACACATGCTTAATATCCTCTTGTGCCTTGATTTTTTTATGTTGGCAATCAAATTTTTTTTGCTCGTCAATCTGCATGTATATTTATTGTAAAACACGTGTAATGTTGAAGTTTATAAAGGATTTCATTTCATTGAAAGAAAAAGATCCAGAAAATGTCTTTTGTGTGGTAGAACCGGGCGAATTGCATGAACATGGAAGTTTACAATGTTGTGTGTGTCATGCAAAAAGAAAACTTGACTGTTGTGACAACTCTTGTGGATTCGGTACATGTGATGATTGTGCATTGTCATAAAAAAAATATCATTATGAAGTAAATGTCACTAAAACCATCAGTAATAAGATCATTATCATCAAATACTTTGGGGGTGCCATACAATGGAAAGACGCGGAACAACACTTCCTCACAAAAGACAAATACTAAAAAATCGGTTAATGAAGAAAAAAACAATTTATTTAGTAATTTGCAAAGAAATTTAGATGAAATCCAATTGAAGTCAGGAGAGTACATTGTATTCGACCTACAAAAGTATGCAAATATGTCAAAAAATATGATGGAAGGACAAAGGGGTGGAGCAAGGCTTGTTGATTTTTTCAAAGATATGTTTGGTATAAGATCCGCAGTAGTTCACCCAATACAGTCACCATCATTGTTGCAGCAAGTAGCACACGCAATAGCACAAAATAATGAAGAATCCCGTGCCCGTGCCGAAGCGCAGTCGCGTGCTCAAGCCCGTTTACAAGTTGATAATATACCTTTACCCGTACCGACAGTATGGCATGTTCAGGTACATACACCTGCAACTGCACCAATACAGTTGAACCTTACTAGTGTTAACAAAGATTTTCTTAAAACAATATGCGACAAGTTTGACGATGGGATATTGAATCAAATTTTTCTTTCGTTTATACGCCAATGCTACGACAACAATAAGAATCTTATTGTTAATAATGCTCTTAATCTGAGTGCAGTAATTGAAAAACATCCAACGGACCGATTCGGAAGTACTATGAAACCAGTAATACAGTTGTTGAAAGACAAATATGTCGATGCTATAAATCAAGCTTTCCAATTGTTAAACCCAGTTATTAAAAACAGACTTGAGAACCTCAATTCTATTCCATCGCAGCCGGCTGCCGGTGCCGATTTTACTACGTACATGAATACCAATGCACATTTTAGTCTTTCCAAATTATTGAGCACGAAATCGTTTCAAGAAAATTGCATGAATACTATAAAAATTATGCACGCAAGACTCCTATCTGTAAACATACAAGACTCCGATATTTCATTATCATTTTGTATGAATGAATCATCACAAGCAGGTGACATAAATGCCTATGATGACGACCGATTTGATAAAGTTATCCAAGAGCTAAACAACTTCAAGGAAACTTTGCCACACATTTACAGGGAGTTCAAATGCATGCAACCTCAACATTCTTCAGAGCTACAACCAAGTAGATATGATTACCTAACCGATATTGTGGAAGAGGCTGAAGAACCTGATATAGTAGGTAGCGTCCCATATCATATAATGATTTATTTGGATATTATTATACATGCAAACAGGCTAAGAGTTGTTATAGTTGACGAGTCTGAAGTGTATAGAAATAGGAGATCTCGAAATGAAGAGGCGTCTGAAGGTGTAGAAGATTGTATAGCAAGTGTTTTTAATGATCTGGAATTCACCCAAACCCTTGAGTTTGACACGAATAATCAATCGTTTTTTAACCCGGAAACATTTTCCACAAACATGACCATCTTACATGAAGCTTTCACAGAACGAATGGTGATAGTAAATAAAACGATTTATGAAATGCGAAATCCAATCAAGCCGACTTTCGACTTTAATCAACAGTTCAAGGATATAATTGGTATGATTGGAGACCAACGAACGGAGGTGAATATGAGATTGACATATTTATACAAGTACTATTATTTAGAAAAAATTAGACATTATATACAGCATTTCAAACTTGGTAATATTTCAATACTTTGTAACACGCATCCATATAATACTGTACAAGTCAAAAAATTAAACGATGCGGTATATGGAGAAACAGAGTCTATTTTTGCACCCATTTTTATTGAGCCGGTAGCCGGTGGTGCTGTCAATAAATATCCCAAAACTAAATACAATTCTTACGAGGATTACATCAAGGTAAGGTTTCTCAATTTTGATGTAAAAAATAAAAAGGCCGTAAAAACGCCCAATAGCCTTTCGTATGCACTTGTAAAGAACACACTATTCTCGGTAAAGAAGTTGTCAAAAACAAAGCTACAAGAGCTACTGCCAAAAAACAAACAATATGTATACATCAAATAAAAAGACATTTTAGCAATTTTTTGATGAATACAACAGATCAAGGTCCTTGAGCTCGGGATGTCTTTCAATAAGTTGGTAAAGCTTGGCCTTTACATTCTTCTTGCCACAATGGAAGCATATATCTTCAAAACGAAACGTAATGCTTTTAGAATGAAAGCGGATCCGCAAGACTACCTCAAGGGAGGTGTTCCAAATGACAATGTAGGTAGTGAAAGGACCACGAGTATCCACAAAAGACCAAACCCTATCCACAATCGCCTTTGACCTGTCACATATATTGGGCATCGTCCTTACCACGTCTTTTACAACGCATGCAAGCCTTGCCTTGAGCCATGTCGATTGCTGTGACGAATGTTCGGCCACTAGGCCAAGAGCTATCCATGCATCAGCAGGAGTTTGCCTCACGTGTTTGAAAATCTGCTTGGAGCGAAGATTATAAATCATTTTATGTTTGTTGTCCATTCATATTCAACAAATCAAGTTTTGAAAATAAAAACTGGTAAAAGTAAAAATGTACTCGATACTACTCTTCATAGTCGTCCTTTCATCCTTTGCATGGCTATACGTCGGTCTATTTGTTTCTAATGTACATATTTTCTTGAGAATCGTCATGGTAATTGTGGGCACTATTGCATTGGTTGTCATGCCTCAACACGACATTTACTTTCCCAAGTGGGGAGAGGCCGTGTTCCCAGCAGGTGTCCTTGACATCACTCCTGCCCAAGGGAATGTCATTTTGGAAATCGACAGTCTCCCGCCAAATGCCAAGGTAGTGTTCTGGGAGCATGGATCAAATGGTGGTGTGAGCCAAGCATGTGCCCGTGGGAGTGCATTCATAACCCTTGATTGCCACGTTCCCAGTGAAAATGTGAGCCGATTCGGAATTGACAAGAAACTCCCTGACCTTATCTATTTCCGTTATGAGGTTAGTCCCGGTGTATTTTCTGCTGTGCAAACAAAAAACCTAAAAGAAAGTTGCTAAATGTAATAATAATGGCTGTATTCGACTTTGGGAACACCCCTGACAAGTGCCAAGAAGTGTGTCACGAGGACATATTGGGACTAGTGTGTGAGCCTCGTGCTCATCTCGCTGCTGCCATATGCTCTACGTTTGTTGATGAACAATACAACAAGTACAAGAAGGTCCCGCCTTTTAAAGAGTATTTTAATCAGTATAAAGCATTCCATCAGCAGTTCCAACAGACTACTACACTAAAAATCATTGGGTTTATAATTTCATTCGTATGTTTTATCGTCATAATCATTCGTCCCATCTCGGTTATTATCAAGATTTGTTGCGGGCATTGGATATACTTCATCCGCTTCTTCTTGGCAGGACTACTGTTCCTCCTCGTGTTTCTAGGTGCCCAAAAAATGGGTATAATATAGGATCACGTCACATCAAATAGCCGAGAACGTGAAATTGTTGCTCTTGTTTTTTAGAATCAATATTTATAGATTGTAAAGCGTTGACCGTGCTGAGTGCTCCGAAAAATGGAACAAGCTCAATGGTACACGATGTAGTTGCATCAAGAACAATGTTGGATGCCGAGTTGACAGTGAATAAAGTCAGGATCATGTTATTTGCATACATGGGATAATTGGCAATCAACATGACTACCGCCCTCTCATCAAATGTGACAAGGTAGTAAAGTCCATTGATCATGACGTACATGATCGATCCGTTCTTTACATCTAGCAAAAGTTGTTCGGCACCATATGTATTTTTCATACAAATGAATGCAGGATCGTTACATGATAGATGGGCGCTCGTGATTACACCCCCACAGACATGTGGTACATTGAATGTCTGCGGTGCTACAATAGGGATCATATCCCCGTATTCCAATGTGCTTTTGTTATTGAGTTGCAATGTGTGTGGAATATCAAGGACTACACTATACAAGTTTAGATTGCTTTGCTTGTTAGAGGATGCAATCAGGGCTTGCTGAGTCATTTGTGATGTCAACTTGGTTCTATCAAAATCCTTCACCTTGGCTCTCAACCAAAGCACCTGCCCTATGATGAACAAAATGAATACAATAGCTGCGCAAATCAATGTGATCCAAACCCATGGTTTCATTTATTATGTACGTTTTGTTTTTTATACAAGGTATGCCATTACCTCGTACGGGTGGTCCTTGGTGTCTTTAGTGTCGGTTAGGGATTTGGCATTATGCACATACTCGGCTGACAATCCTGCATACTGGATTGTATTTGTATCAGGATTGGCACGGCAATTATTTCCAATTGACCCTTCTATAGGATATTTCTTGGTGAGGATAGCATTTGTCTCGGCGGGATGATAGCGCTGATAAACATGGATCTGTTCATGGAGATATGTGGATGGTGTGAGTTTATCGAGTGAAGGTGTCATGATGTAACGCCCGTGGGTATGAGGGAACCCTCCCTCGTGTGCCCTGTTGAATATCATGACTCGTGAAGGAACCATGGGTCGTGTGACTTGCTCCCATGGAAATAGAATTCGGCATCCACTAATATAGTCGTCAAGAGTCATGTTGTTGCGTATTCGCTTATCAATCTCGTTAAACCGCTCAAAATAACCCTCACGTTGAATGTCGTTTCTCAATTGTTTTTTATGTATTATATTTTGTATTGTCCAAAAAAAGATGCTTATGAGGAGCAAGGTAATTGTTGTCCCTGCTAGGAATATTGACAAACGCATGATCACTACCTAAACAAAATCTTTTATGTGTATGTAGCAAATGACTGGTGGCGCTGACGCAGCTTATTTCACTACTGTATGCATGGCAACGTTTTCCCTTGCATTTGTGTCTATTACAGTATTTCGTGCATTTTAGTACAATAAATAAATAATCGAGTATTACAATGAATCCCGATGTATATGTCATCAAGAACAATACAAGGATGTTTGGAAACGAAAAGAGAATTTTCGCTTTTCGAAAAGCCGTTGATGCCCAAGTTGTGAAACACGCATACAAGGTATTGGAGCAAAGAGTTCTTTCACAATCGAAAAAGATCCACTTATTTAGAAAGACAAAGGACGCCCGTTCACCTGATCTAGATGGTCTTTGCCTTGTTCAATATGACATCGACACCCTGTGCTACAATGCAAACCTACACGGACTCGACTTGGAAATTGTGAGCAATATTGTAGAGAATGACAATAGAATATTGATGGTGTCAAACAGTGCTATATCGAGTCAGGATGTGACGTTTATCGATCGCAAGCTACGTATAGAGGAACTGTTCGAAGATTACTAATTTAAAAACTAATAGTAAATGTACGGCTGGTTTGAACCTGGAGGAGGAGTGGACAAATACTTTAGTAATACAACCGCCATTGATGTGTTGCTTAGAACCTGCTCCACCTCGAACAATATTGTTATAGGGAATGGAACTGGGTCCGCAGCTATATATGTCTCTAACAACTCGATCGGGATTCAGAAGATTCCCAACACTCAATATGCAATCGATGTTGATGCTCCTGCCCACTTTGGGTACATTGACATGGGTAACATCCAACTATCCCAATCTACCATTTCTTCAACCTCTAACTTGTATATAGATCAATGGGGGGTCATTCAGAATAATGTATTGATTTCAAATAATATTTTGCAATCACAAACTACGTTGAATGGTCTACTTGTCAAGTCAATCAGTATAGTTAATGGTTTCTTTCAAATTGCGTTCGAATACGTGGATACATTGCTCGCAATTTCGACATCTACCTTTCTCATGTATGAACACTTGATCTATAAAGTTGAAAAAACTATCAATACATACACATTTCAAATAAGTCCATTGATCGCATCTCCTTCCCTTCCCTTTGGGATTAACGATGTAATCACACTTCAAGTACTGTCCGAACTATCAGCTGGTGGTGGGGCAGGCTCACCCGTAACGACATGGTGTAACATCGTTTCGAGTGTCCAACCAAACCCGTATTCTATCACAGTTAATGCGGACATTGTTGATCCAACACAAATGTCAAACTTGGTTGCAGGCTATTTTTATTCGTTTGGAAATGTGCTCAACCTCCTCAAACTTGATTCATTGATCATATACTCTACAACAAGTATACAATTTACTTTAAAAACTATAGACAAATCAGCTTTTCCTCTGGACACTTTGAGTTCCATGATGCAACTCGTTTTACTCACAGTAGATCTTCCAAATGTAATAAATGAAACGAATGTTGTAGGAGGTGTCCATACAGGTCCATTCTTTTGGTTGAAGAATTCTGGTCTTGTAAACTATGTTAATCAGTCCGGATCAGCAACTACTAATACTGTAACCACCTTGGTTTTCAATAATATTTTATCATTAGATGTTGATTCAATATTTCTAAATGTTGATGGTTTGTTATTTGCCGAGTTGTCCACTTTGAACACAAGCTATGCATTTTCTACAATGGGTGCGATGAGCTACCAACTTGTGGGGAGCCCTATAAAAGTATTGGCAATTGATGTCACAAACGCCAATATCAGTCAATATGTATACACAATGACAAATACACTTCAAGTTGTGTTTCCAGTTGGGATGAGCCTATATGTTGGTGGAATTATTTGTAAAATCGCGGAAATATCTACGTTCACAAGGCTAGTGTTGGATACATTACTTGATGTGGTTTTGGGCGAGTTTTTGTATGTAGTTCCTTTCCAACCTATTCTAATAACAACTTTGGGATCGGATAGCTGCTACATTCCTAATGCATTGGCCATTGGAACGAAAATACCCACGCATACTCTAACTGTCAATGGAAACATGGTGGTAGGAAGTGTGTTCATGACAGGGAGTGGATCAAGTATCCCATTTGAAACATCATATACATCCAATGTGTTCAACATGAATAATAGCATGTCGATTACTGATACAGTCGTATCAGTGAACAAAAAAATGGAAGTACACGGATCTGTTATTGCGGACACATACTTGTCGTTTTCTGATGCCAAGATCAAGAAACAGATCCGGAAAGCAAATCCTAAGCACGACCTCGAGATGATCAAAAAAATACAAATTCATAATTTTTGTATGAAAGATGGTTCTGCTTTGCAGAAAGGAGTTGTTGCACAAGAACTTGAGCGTTTGATGCCGCATGTGGTGCACGAGACCCATGGATATATTCCTAGTATTTGCAAAATTGGCCGAGTAACAACAAGCGGAAGTATCTCTATCGGGGCACTCAATGATAATGTGTTGGCCGACCTGTTGAAAGGAACATTGATACAAATCTATATATCTGGGAAGAAAGAGGAAGTGGCAATCGAATATGTACACAAGAAAAAGGGAACGGTATTTATCAAGACCCCACGACATTATGGTATTGGAAAGCAAATTTATGTATATGGACCACTGACAACATGTAAAACGGTAGACAAGGATTACCTTTTCATGCTCTTGTTCAATGCAGTGAAAGCGCTAGCCAATACAACATGAACATATTTTCATTTCAATTGTTGAAAATTGAAAATTGAAAATTGAACAAGGAATAAGAACGAAACGTGAATGATCTTGTCAACGGATATTGTTGATCACGAGTACATCGTTTACCATGCAACTGTTTTGCTAAATAGAAATAGTGACATGATCATTTGGTCGTGGATTGACTTTGACAAGTACAAGAACAAGCTTGTAATTGAAATATTGCCAACATCAAATTGTTGCAAGAAAGAAATGGTCGAGATGAGGATGCAATTGCGTGTACTTTTGAACTCGGCCATGGACCATAAAGTGTACAACCGTTGCTCACTATCTATTTGCGGATTTTGATTACAACATTTACTCATTTTTTGATTGTGGAGTAGATCGATTCATTAATGTCTTGTAAGACTGTAATAATGCAGAATACCACCCCATATAGTGCGTTTATTTTATCAAGATCAAATGGTGATACCCTGAGTGATGCATTAACCGGTGATCTTTTGTTGTACACCTCAACCGACCGAATTATCATTGGGCAACAAACTACACCAGCAACTACTAGCTGGTTGGCAGTCTCGTCCAACACGACCATAATAGCAACGCCTCAAACACTTGTGCATGGGGACATGAGGGTCACTGGTCAAGCAACACTGGCAAGTGCGGTAATTGACGGAATTGTGGACGTGAACGGAACACTTAATATTAATGGAGTAGATGTTTTGAGTTTGATAAATGATACAAGTAGCCAGATCATGTCATCATCTGTTAACTTTAATAGTAGCAATATTACAAGTTCAAACTTGACGGTTGCCAATAATTCGTACTTGAACCGTGTTAATGTGTCTTCCAACATGTATATTTCTGGGACCGAGTTTGTTAATCGAGTAAATGCATCCAACGTTTATGTTGACTCTAATTTATACGTTTCAGGAAAAGCGTATGTTGTACAAGTCAATGCGTCCAACCTAGCAGTTGCATCGAATGCATATATTCTTGGAGTGCATGCGTCTAATGTCACAATTGATTCAAACTTGTATGTTCAAGGCATAGAATATGCAAATCAAGTCAATACTTCAAATCTTAATGTACAATTTAATTCATATATTTCAGGAACAGGTTTTGTTAACCAATTACGTGCATCAAATGTGTACGTTGACTATAACTCGTATATATCTGGAACCGAGTATGTGAATCATGTCAGTGCCTCCAACATAGATGTAGCATTTGACATGCATGTCTTTGGGACAGAGTACATCAATCACGTCAATGCCTCGAACATTCGGGTTGATTCC
>Ga0214165_1000224_pt1 | contig 45817 bp, 40 predicted proteins | sample TroBogypolimnion_34_FD_153004 | JGI IMG/M metagenome (GOLD analysis project Ga0214165, IMG submission 153004) | Freshwater microbial communities from Trout Bog Lake, WI - Practice 03JUN2009 hypolimnion v3 | ecosystem: Environmental > Aquatic > Freshwater > Lake > Hypolimnion/Profundal zone ... | reverse complement strand
AGGGTTTTTGTAGTATTTCTTGCACATTATACCATATATACAGATATTTACATCAATAATATCAAACTATTAACTGTTTTTGAGGTTAATCTATTTAACAACTTTAGTTTCATGTTCATGCAAAAGAAATCACAGTTGTATTTGTTTCTATGAATTAGCAGAAGTCCTGATTTAATTAGACAACTTGGGGAGTCTGACAACAAGTGAAGGTACGCATAAATTTTTCATCTATCCGTTTCAAGCTCATTGTCGGTGGTATATTGATTGTTATCATGCCCTTGGCATTGTGCGGTTATGTTGCAATAACCCAATCAGCTAAGACTGTCACCGAATTGAGTAAAACCAGTGAAAAATACATCGCTCAAGGTGTTGCTATGCAGGTATCCGCAACTCTTGATGGAGAATTGAAATTTGTCTCTGCTTTTACCCTCCGAAGTCAGGTTAGAAATACGGCTAAAACCGTTAACGACAAAGGGATCCAGGAAAACTCTGGCGTCATTGGAGCGATTAGGCAAGATCTGAAAAAACGTTTCGAACTGCTCCAGAAAAATTATGCGGGGATCTTTCTTGCAGATGCCTCAGGCATCATCTACGCTGAATCAGTTGAGGATGGCGAAAACATTAATAATTGGGAGATTCCTCAACAGCCCCTGTTTCAGGAAGCAAAGATTTCAAGAAAAACGGTGAGCGGCGAAATTATTCGTTCAAAAGCAACGAATGAACCCATCATGCCTATTTTCGGTCCGATTTTTTCCGATACCGGGATCTTTATAGGGGTGTTCGGCGCCCTTCTCAAGGCATCGGTCATCACTGACCTTGTGACTGCACACAAGATAGGGAATACGGGGTATTGCTTTATGATCAATTCCTCTGGGATTATGATTGCTCATCCGGAAGCAAAGTATATTCTGCAGCTTGATCTGAAGACAATTGCTGGGATGGAAAGTATCGTAAAAGCGATGCTGGCCGGTGAAGAAGGCTCAGAATCCTATGTCTTTCACGGAATTGATAAAGTGGCAGGGTACGTTCCCATTAAGAAAAAAGGGTGGTGTGTCGCCGCGACCCAGAATTCCAGTGAATTCCTTGCTAGTGTTATCTCGCTAAGAAACAACATTGTCGTTATTGTCCTCTTCTCGATTGTGATAATAACGATAATTGTTTTTCTGGCAACTGCCTCGATCACTCGCCCTCTCAACAAGGTAATCGAGGGCTTGGAGGATATTGCCAATGGGAAGGGGCAGGTGGCCCTTACTAAGCGTATTGCCATTACCTCAATAGACGAGATAGGGACGCTCTCTTTAAAATTCAACTCATTAATGGAGTCAATAAGCAACCTCGCGGTCTTTAAAAAAGTTATTGAGGAAGAGAATAGTCTTGATGAAGTGTATCAAAGAATAGGCGAATTGTTCACGCAACAACTCGGTATTGCTTGTTGCTCCATATACCAGGTAATGGACGCCAAGAGTGAGATGAGTTTAATCTATCAAAGCAGTTTTGACCCAAAGGAGATGTCTTGTCATCAATCTGTTTTCAATGATTGTGAGCTTTGCAAAGCAAAACGAACCGGTCATATAATAACCTCGATCACTTTCCCCTCAATTTGCAGGCAATTCTCTGAGCAAAACGGGCATAGCCACTATTGTCTTCCTATTTTAGTCGGCGGTGCGGTAGTAGCTGTTGTTCAGTTCATCTTTGATAACGCTGATAAATCGTTTGATATAAGGGAAATAGAGGATAAAATTTTCAAGGCCGAGCAGTACATAAATGAATCTCTTGCGGTCATCGAAACAAAACGGCTTATGAGTTCACTGCGTGATGCGGCTTTGGTCGACTCCCTGACAGGTTTGTATAACCGGAGATATCTGCAGGAATATACAGAAAAGATCGTTGCTGGGGTTCTGCGCAGAGGAAAAACGATAGGACTTATAATGTGTGATCTGGATTATTTTAAACAGGTCAACGATACTTATGGGCATAATGCCGGTGATATGGTTCTGAAAGCGACATCTCAAGTAATTGCACAGAGTGTCCGTGAATCGGATATCGTAATCCGTTTTGGCGGTGAGGAATTTCTGGCGGTCCTGCTTGACATCAGCCAAGACGAGAGCATGAAAATAGCGGAAAAAATTCGACTCAATATCGAGCAGCTGAAGGTTAAACTTCCGGAAGGTGTAATCCAAAAAACGATTAGCTTGGGCGTAAGTGAATTCCCTTCTGATACTGGTACGCTCTGGAGTTGTATCAAGTTTGCTGATGTAGCGCTCTATCGGGCAAAAACGGAGGGGCGCAACAGGTGTGTAAGATTTACCAAGGAAATGTGGCAAGAAGATCAAGTTTAATTGGCGGAATTAGGCGATGGGCAGCCAGAGAGCCGAGATAAAGATAAATTCAACCACTTTTTTAATCTTAAAGTCGTAGATTTACACTGTCCTGACCATTTTTCTTCCAAGGAATAGAGATTTGCTCTGCCAAGGTTAAGTCACCTGAAAGTTCATCGAGTTGCCCCCCCCTGAAGTGTAAATGCGTGCGGATCATGACAAGCATTAGATTAGACGCTAACAAATCAATAGAGCCGATCGCTGCTCTCCGGCGGATTTCGTCGTTGGTAATTTTTAATTGAAAAGCATACCTCACAGGCCAACCTTATCTCTGGTTCTGCCCTTCACCGCTCATCACCACCAACCCTTCGTTTTTATGGTATAATAACTTGTGAACTATTTCCTATTTTCTTAAATAGTTAAGGTGTGGATAAAAATGACACCAGAGATTCCTGCCACTATTAAAACTGTTATGCGACTATGGGCGACGATCATCCTTGTTCATTGTACGAAATTATCGACAGAATGTTTCTCGAAAGGTAACATTCTGAACTTGTATGCGTTCGATCCACTTGGGAAAGAACTGTACGCTGCCAGATAGATATACCACAACAAGGAGCGCATTGTCATGGCAATGACCGTCGAAATCAAAGACAACAGACTCTGCATCGAAATTGATCTTGAAAAACCATATCTATCATCCTCCGGCAAGACTCTTGTGGTTGCCAGTACCAGTGGAAATACCGTCACCACTGTTGAGATGGACGCCCTTTCAAACAACTACCCATGAAGAGTCTCGATCCATCTGATAGCTTCCGTCCTGCTGCTCGAATACATGCTGGATGATCCAATACTGGCCCTGCATTTTGGCAGATAGTCAATACTCTATGCGTAAAAAATGCACTTGCGACTGTTGAAAAAGCTGGTACATTGCTGTCTACTCCGGTGGCGAATCTTCTTGTCTTTTCGCCTGAGGGAAAAATAGCCGAGACCAGGATAAAGATACTGGTATCGGCATAACTGAAAATGATCTCAACCATCATTTAGAGATAAATGGGCTTACAATCCTAGCCTTGAACCTATGCAACTCACCAGCTATCTGTGACAATAACATCAGCAACCTTTTTGGGTCTGGTTTTTTTCGTAACCCTTTCTTTATCTTTTGTTCCCCGAGCCCAGGCTGAGGCGGTCTTTAAGAATCCAGGGATTCCGGAATCGGAAACCATCGAGCTTTCGGATCGGATCGATCAACGGACAGGGTATGTCCTTACCAGAGTACGTATCTCTGTTCAGCAGGAAAACGAGAAGAAGATCTATCTTATCCAGGCAGCAGAAGGAAATCTTTTCGAAAACACGATAAAACTCGATTATGACCATCTGACCACGATTTCGGAATATAGGTATGATAGCAAAACCGGTCAGCTTGTAGAATCATATCTCAACAACGGCGAGGGAAAAATCCATTTCTTCAATAAAGAAGAAGGAATCGACAAACACTTCACCAATAATGACACAAACATCTACTCACGTTACGCCTATTTTTTGTCCTTTGAAGGGTTCCCTTTTGAGATAGGGAAAAGTGTCTCTTTCTCGTCCTATGTCTCCGAATATGGCGACGCGCTGCCCATGAAACTTTCCTGTATTGCTAAAGAATCCGTTACAGTGAAGGCAGGCACGTTTGAGTGTTACAAACTGGAATTGTCCGTTGCAGGATGGCAGGCGCTTTTTTCGTCTGACAAATACTACCTCTACTATGCGGTGGAAAAACCGCACTTCTTTGTCAAATACGAAGAAAAGGACAAGGATGGCAAATGGTATGCCAATGAATTCATCCGGGTAATCAGATAGATGGAGAGGGTCTATTCTCTTTCTCTGCACGATCTGAGGATTTCAGAAGGCCGAAAGGGTATCGGCATCATCGAGGGCTTACGAAAACATTTTCAAATTCCGCTGACCATCCACCTGGTCTTTGATGAAGACCTGACCGCGCAACCCGAATTATCAAAGTATTTACTTGAACAAATGCGAACCGGCAGTCTCGAACTTGTGTTTCATGGAATTACGCATACCTGCTCAAAACGTGTTTGGGAACCTTTAGCCTTTTTTCATAAATATCAAGCCGAATACCTGGACAATGATGCGGAACATCGCAAAGCAACAAGGAAGAGTTTTGCCGCAAATAGATACGACATGAAGATGAATATGGGCATCTGTCCACCCTGTTGGCTGTCCAGCAGGGAAAACACTAGCCTTTTTGAATCATTTCAACCCCTCTATATCGAAAAACTGCTCTTTCTGCATTACCCGGATAAAAAGGTTCTTTCACCTGTTATTTCTTTGGGGAGTCCCAGCAGGGTTGAGGCATACTGCCTGAAAATTCTGGCCGGCACAATCTCTTTGATTTCTGGCCTATTTCACCTAAACCGTGTTCGGATAGCTATGCATGTTTGTGATCTCAATATGGAAACATCCTGTCGTTTTTTTGATGAGAAAATCTCAACATTCAACAGGAGAGGTTTTAGACCGGTTCTTTTACGGGAACTCAAGTAGTCGGCGCCTGCTCTCTCTTTAATAATTTTACGTACAGTTTTAGCATCTTTTCTGCCTGAACCTCCATTGTCCATGATTCTGCATGCCGTTTTGCCCCCATAGCCTTTGCCTTGTGTATTTCAGGGTTGTTCAACAAGAGTTGCACTTTCTCGGCGAACTCGCTTTTATCATCATCAACCATGAAACCGCCGGCGTCACCTCCCATCACCTCACGGGTACCCATTTTGCCGATGGCAACCACCGGTGTCCCGCAAGCCATAGCCTCAAGTACGACCATCCCCTGACTCTCTACCTTGGACGCAAAAACAAAAATCTCCGCTCTTCTGTAAAAATTTTGTAGTTTTTTCCTTTCAATATAGCCGGTAAAAAGAATTGAATCTGAAAGCCCTGAGTTCTTTGCATAGTCTTGAAGATCCCTCTTGGCCGGTCCATCTCCGCCGATAACCAGCATGAGATTTTTGAAATGCGGAGCCAAACTTGCAAAGACATCAATAAGGAAAGGGATGTTTTTTTCCTTGCCAAGTCGTCCGGCAAAAAATAAAAACCTTTTCCCCTCAAGAATGGGAAAAACATCAATCTGGAACGGTACGTCACGGTGCCAATTATCAGGAAAAACACACCTGTCAATCCCGGTTGGAATAACCTTGATGGGACTTTTTACAAAATAGAGCCCCAGCAGGAGTTCCATCAATGATGTGGGGACAACCAGCATATCTGCCTTATTGTAAATGAACCGCATATATAAACGGCAGCAGAGGTGGGCGATACCGGCAGGTATTACAGGGATATAGTGATCAACAATATTTTCCCAGTTGGTATGCGCGGTCATCACCAGTTTAATTCTTCGTTTCCTTGCATACGAGGCAGCTATCTTGCCCAGGGCAAATTCGGTATGGACGTGAATGATCTCCGGTTGCAGATGGTCGAGCAAGGCAAATATTTTCCTCTTCTCAGACCTGCACACTAATCGATTTTCGTCATTGAACAGTATTTTGTGTGATTGAAAACGATGTACATCCTGAACATCCTCATTTTGATCATATTCGACGGCGCCTGGATAGTCGGGCACAAAAATAATCACCCGGTGCCCCAGGAGACAGAGGTGTTTCTTAAACGCATCGACTGAGACCGAGACCCCACTGCTGGAAGGCCAGTATTGATCCGAAAAATAAGCAATATTCATAAGGTTGGTAAGTTATCAAAAAAATAGAAGAAGTCAAGAGTCCTGTCGGCACAACATTTGGCGCCGGAGCAGAAGGGTCCATTATAAGACTTCAACTCGAATTGCAACAGACTATCATGAATAGATGAGTTGTTATTGAAGGCGGTAAAAAAGACAGACATCAAGCATTAATATTGCCATTTCAAAGAACCAGCTCGATCACTATTGCGTCAAGTTAGGATTTCTACTATTGCTCTTAGGGGCGAGGAATCTTCCGCCCCTAAGAGCAATCTATCCTGAATATTTTATCCCGAAAAGCGCGATTAGGAACCATTGACGGAATCGCTAAACCGTCCAACATCTCCAACATCAAGAGTTATCGAAATTCAAGTGTACCTGATTAATGAGCAACCGGTCTATAAAGGTGAGTTCATGGTTTCCAGAGAAAAACGCTATTACCTCTTCGTCACAGAGGCCTGTCAGCCGTGAAATTCGTTCAAGCCCGTTGAAGAACCACCTTTACCATCCTGGCTTCCACTACGCTTCCTCAAGACAGTTCTGTTCAAAATTTGTCTACGAAACGTATTGGGCTGCTCTTGGGGTTGAAATTGGAACCCTTGAATCTTTCCAGACAATACTTAACAGCCTGCCAGATACGCCACTCCTGTTTTGACGTATCTGGTTCTTGGGCAGAATCCCGTGGGCGCGACTTACTGTAACTCCAGCAAGTCAGCTTACATCGGTCCAACTGGAAACGGTTTGTGAACCACCTGGTTCCTCAGGCTTTTATCCAGGTTTTTCTCAAAATATAAAAAAGTTGCGTAAGTTATGATTCAAATGTGGTAACTATCCAGTTTCTACTAACAAATCAGGTGAGATATAATGGACAACACGATAGAGATTAAAGCCGCTCGAGTCAAATTTATCGCGATGGCGGTAAGCTATTGCCTGGGAGTTTTTAACGACAACTATTTCAAACAGGCTGCAATGTTGATGGCGGTTTCGTCCGGTCTTAGCCATCTCCAGGGTACTGCAACCGTCCTTTTTGCGTTGCCGTTTATCCTCTTTTCCTCTGCAGCCGGATGGTTTGCCGACCGGTTTCCGAAACGAGGTGTCGTGATCTGGTCCAAGGCCATGGAACTTGTGGCAATGCTCATTGGCGCCGTCGGGGTGATTACAACAAACTGGTCCTGTATCCTGACAATGCTTTTCATTATGGGTATACAGGCAACCTTTTTCAGTCCGGCCCTGAATGGTTCTATCCCCGAACTCTATCCAATTTCATACATTCCCAAGGCCAATGCAATCCTGAAGCTCGTCACAACTCTCTCGATTCTCCTCGGGATAGCCACTGCAGGGATTTCCCTCGATAAAAGTCCCCTGAGTGTTGGTGATTTCAATCCTGGCAGGCTTTTGGTGGCCATAGTTGTGGTGCTGGTGGCGGCCTTTGGCCTTGTTGCCAGTTTTGGGGTTCACAGTCGACCAGCGGCAGCAAAAAACAAGCCTTTCCCCTGGTTCGGGCCTCTGAGTTCCCTGAAAGACATGGCTTCGATTTGCTCTGATCGACAGATGCTGATTGCCTTCTTTGCCGATAACTTCTTCTATTTCCTCGCCACAATCGTGGTGTTGACAATCAACACCATTGGCCTCCGGCAGCTTGGTTTTTCGCAGACTGTTACGAGTCTTCTTTCTGTGTCGCTGATGCTTGGAGTCTGTGTCGGCTCATTTTTGGCGGCCCGTCTGGTCACCATGGAGAGATGGTCCGGATTGCTGTGTCAATCGGCTATGGGCATGGCTGCAGGGTTATTCATGGCTGGAGCGACCATTCTTCTCCCGGCTTCCGTCCGGCTGATCTGGATAGCCGTTGCGCTGACTGCTACCGGGATCTCCGGCGGTCTTTTCCTTATTCCGGTGGCGAGCTACCTCCAGGTACAGCCAAGGGATTCCGATAAAGGGAAGGTGCTGGCCGCTGTCAATTTCAGTGGCTTTATTGGCATTATGCTGGCAGGGACGGTTTTTACAGGCCTCGATTCAATCTTTTCACCAGCTATGGTGATGATCTGCCTGGGATGTTTTGCCTTGCTTGCCGCCTGGGGAATCCATGTGGTCAAGAATCCGGAGTTTAACCCTATCCCTTCAATATTACTATTATTGTTCAGATTTGTTATTGGCTTGCGCTACCATGTCGAGGTTATCGGGCTTGCCTCGATCAATAAGGAAGAAGGGAAAGGCATTCTCTTTCTTCCAAACCATCAAGCTCTTATTGACCCTGTGATTGTCATGTCAACCCTCTATCCTGGTTTTCAACCGCGGCCGTTGGCAGATGCCGATCAGGCCAATATGGCGGGAAATCGATGGATAATGCAGCAAGTCAGGCCCATTACCATCCCTGACTTGAATAAGAACGGGCGGGACGGCAAAGACAGGGTTAAAGAGGCCCTGCGGGAGGTGGCAAATGGATTACAGGCCGGCGACAATATTCTGCTCTACCCTTCCGGCCGTCTTTGCCATAACGCCAAAGAGGATTTGTCTGGAAACTCTGCGGTCGAATATGTCCTGGAAAACGTGCCTGACGTCCGTACCGTCCTGATTCGAACCACCGGTTTGTGGGGGAGCAGTCTCAGCAGGGGCCAAGGCTCGGAACCTTCTCTTCAAAAAAACTTTGGTCGCTTCATACGATTCTTCTGTGCCAATTTCCTCTTCTTCGGGCCGCGCCGGAAGGTGACGCTGGAACTGGTCGAAGATACCACCTTGCCGAAGATGAAGGGCCGTCAGCAGATTAATTCCGCCCTCGAAACGTTCTACAATACCCGAGTGCAGGCCAATACGCATGTCCCCTATTTTTGGTGGCAGGGCCGGATTCCGGTAGTTATGCCCGAACCTGAAAAGAAGAAAGTACATGGAGATATAGCAAATGTCCCCGAGGCAACCCAGCAACTGGTGCTCGAAAAAATCGCGCAATTAGCTGGGCACAAGGTGAGTGGAAACGACCGGTTGACCAACGATCTAGCTCTGGACAGCCTGACTATGATGGAGTTAGCCGCCTGGCTGGAGAGCGAGTTCGGGATGCCTGTCGACGATCTTTCAGCCCTGGTAACTGCGAATGACTGCATCCTGGCCGCTGCGGGGCAAATTTTCCATGCTGGACCTGCACTGAAAAAACCGCTGCCGGAGAAATGGTTCCAGGGCTCAGGAAAACGCTTGGCTTTGGACCAGCATGCGACCATCACCGATCTCTTTTTAGCCCAAGCGAAACGGTCTCCTGGGAAAATTATCCTGGCTGATCAACTTGTCGGAGAAAAGACCTATCGCCAGGTTGTGACAGCAATCTTTGTGTTGAAACCGATCCTGGAAAAAATACAGGTTGAGCATATTGGTATCATGCTGCCTGCCTCGGTCAGTGCAAGTATAATCTATTTGGCTGTCCTTTTCAGCGGAAAGACCCCGGTGATGATAAACTGGACGACCGGTGTCGGCAATGTTCAGCATGGTCTGGAATTAACCGGAGTGACGACTATTGTCACCGCCCGTGCATTGTACCGGAAGCTGACTGGTCAAGGTGTCGATCTGTCGGCGGTCAATACGGACTGGTTGTTCCTGGACGAGATTGTACCTATGATCCCGTTTCATAATAAGATCCGTGCAGCATTACAGGCCCGATTTTCGATGGATTCTCTTGGAAAGATCAAGGCATCGAAGATTGCCACTATCCTCTTTACCAGTGGTTCAGAGGCGCGTCCGAAGGCGGTGCCACTGAGCCATGAGAATATCATCGCTAATTTGCGGGATTTTTCCTCTATCGTTTCGTTTACCGATGACCAGCGGCTTCTCGGTATGCTGCCGCCGTTTCATTCCCTCGGTCTGGTGGGTACAATCATCCTGCCTCTTTGTCTCGGCCTGAAGACTGTCTACCATGCTAACCCAACTGAGGCGACGATCCTGGCCGGACAGATCGAACGATATAGAGTTTCTATCGTCATCGGCACACCCACCTTCTTGCTTGGGATTATTAAGGCAGCCTCGAAGGAGCAGCTGCAGAGCTTGAGGCTGGTTTTCACCGGCGCGGAAAAATGCCCTGAAAATACCTACCAGGCATTAAAGAAGATAAATCCAGCAGCCACGCTATGCGAAGGATATGGGATTACCGAGTGCTCGCCGCTTGTCAGTATTAACCGGGTTGAAGACCCACGTCCGGGGACCATCGGTCGGATCATGCCGTCGATGGAATATGCCATAATCGATCCGGAGACGGACACCCGGGTGGAAATTGGCCATCAGGGGATACTGCTTGTACGCGGTCCGAATATCTTCGCTGGGTATCATAGGGACAGTAAGGGTGCTGGCTTCCATAAATTCGATGAAAAAAGCTGGTACAACACCGGAGATTTCGTCAAAGAAGACAATAACAGGACGCTGACCTTCTGTGGTCGCAAAAAACGATTCATCAAGCTGGGAGGGGAGATGATCTCTTTGCCAGCCATTGAAAACGCCCTTTTAAAGCATTTTGCAGCCGATAACGGCAATGGCCCCTCTCTTGCGGTGGAGGCAACGCCAACCGATGAACGGCCAGAGATAGTGCTGTTTACAACCTTGTCCGTCACCAGGGAAGACGCTAACAGCGGGATTAAAGAGGCGGGTTTGTCGCCATTGCACAATATCAGGATCATGCGGAAGATTGACACGATCCCGGTCCTCGGCACAGGGAAGACCGACTATAAACTGTTGCAGAATATGATTGCTGTGTGATTGCTTAAACAGCAAAATACTCCGGAAATCCCTATGAAAAACCTTACGTGCAGCCGGATTTTGGGCATGTTCTCGCCGGGTTGCACTGCCCATCGTATCCGGGGTTTGCATCCTTTGTCACTGGCCATTCCTTCCTCAGGAGTATGCATATAAACTTGATGCGTCAAACATTAACTTAACATTAGCAAAATCCCGGATGTTATTGCGCAACTCCACTCAATTCAGGTGTCCGGGATCATTGGAATGAGTGTCCGGGATCAAATTTGACAGAAATCAGAAAAATGACAGGCTTGTTCTTGTCTTTTTCTGTAATCCGGAATTTTATTCCGTAATGATGGTATTTCTGGTTGTATTGGCATGAAGTTTGCTTCTTCTGTTTGTGAATTGTTAGTTTTTTCTTTGCAAGAACGCAATCAACAAAGAGGAGAAACATCTTTATGAAAAAATATATCACAGGAATAGCCGCAGGGTTGATGATCCTGGGGATTGCCGGAGTTGCTCAATCAACAACATTCATCTTCAGTTACAATGGCGCTATCTTTGGAAATTCGGATTACGGATCTGGTTCTCTTGTTGCTACTTACGTAGGCGACGGTGAATATGATGTCACAGGCGGAACCGTTACAGACAGTAAATACGGTACAATCAATCTCTTTGTAAATCCCAATCCCATGAGAATATCGTATAGCCCTGATGGTTTATTTTATTATGACAATGTCTTATACGCAAATGCCGGACAATATCTGGATATCGGCGGCTTGCTTTTTGTCAATCAAAACGGGCAAGAACTCAACCTTTGGGGGAACGGGATAGACCAACCGTATTCTGCATTTTTTGCACTGGATGGATCACAGGGGGACTCCTATGAGTCATCACTCTCTGATATGTCATTAACCTATGTCAATTTCACCGTAGATCCGTCTCCTGTCCCTGAATCCGCAACCTTGCCTCTTTTTGGCGCTGGCTTAATCTGCCTTGCTGGAATGGTGCGGAGGAAACAAACATTGATTTGATCAATATTCAGAGCAAGAGAAGGGCATGGAATCGACCGCTCCATGCCCTTTTTTGTTAATAAGTGACAATAATTGTCATTGTTGCCTTGCCTGTATCACCCAACCGGGGACGCTTTGCGCTTCCCGCAATCACCCGCCGACATTCTTTTCCTGATCTTGGAACATCGGGTTAACCATCTTGCCGCTTATGTCCTTGATTGCAGGCTCAGCATTGACACCCTTGACCTGCTGCTCACGAACCGGCGCTATCGACTCGACCAGATTTGTCAGATGCGCCAGTTTCGTCAGGAGGTCCGCATTTGCCCTGCGCTGATCCGCGATGAATGCGTCAAGCTTGGCTTCTATCTTTTGTGTATCTGACATGCGTAGCTCCTTGTGCATGAACGTCTCGTTCTGATGCCGGCATTTCAGGAATGGTGGTTCAGCATCAGATCTATATCTTCCTGGAGGGCCTGGAGGTCTTCTTCATGCTCGACCTCATCCTGGAGAATCTGCAGCGCCATGTTGTATGTGACCGGGTCCTTTTCACGGGTCTCAGCCAACATGGTATTGTAGACGGTGATGGCGCACTGTTCCCCTTTGATGTTTTGCTGGAGGAGTTGCACTACAGAGGGATCTTCCGGGGCATCATAGCCGCAATTGGAGAAAGTATACCATAATTGAGGGCTCGTTGCCGGCGTGCCGCCGAGTTGAATTATACGATTGGCGACAAGATCTGCGTGGCGTAATTCATCGGTGGCATGCTGCAGCAGTTCGGCTATGACCGCTTCTTTCATCGGTCCCTTGGCGATTTTAGCGCCAAGCCAGTACTGATAGTAGGCCAGCCATTCATCGGTAAACGCCTTGTTCAGCGATAATAAAATCTTCTCGGTGTTGACGCCAACGATTTCTCTTCCTTTTGTTCCCATGGCAGTCTCCTTGTGTTGTGGGATAGTATGAGGAATACTGGAAAACTTTTTATACAGGAACCAGCAGCAAGGGAATGATCGAGCGGCTCGTCACATTCGGTGTGGCGCTTCCCGACCAGAAGGCATCCATTCCGGTTTTTCCATGGGTTGCCAGAATAATCAAGCCGGCTTGTAACTGTTCAGCCGTGCTGGTTATAATTTTGGCTGGATCGCCGCGGTAGACAACGGCAGTTGCCGCAAGCCCCTTGGCCTGTAACGAAGCAGTTAGCCGGTGCAGGTATTCTCTGGCCTCCTGTGCGGCCAGGTCGAGCAGGACGTGCGTTGCTCCGGGATGCATCTTCGCTTTGGCGGCCTCTTCCCCTGATAAGGTATTGAATTTGTGCACCACCATAAGGAGATTGAGCTCGGCCTTACAGATTTGCGCCAGACCGGAGGCGATCAGTAAGCTGTCTTCGTGCTCAGGGTTGCCATCCAGCGTTACCAGTATCTTGCTCCATGAGAATATGCGTGTTCCTGTGGTCTGAACAGGAGGGACAAGCAATACAGGGGTTTTATCAAGCCCTGCCACCTGCTGGGCGATTCTTCCGAACATGAAGCCGCGCACCCCCCCGCGGCCATGGGTGCACATCACAATCAAATCGGCGCCCATTTCCTCCACATGGCCAACGATGCTTTTGGCGACGTCGCTGACTTCACTGCTGTGCACATGCTGTTGAACGGGGATGTCATCGGTAAAGGATGCAGAGGCAATATCCATGAGATATTTTTCTGCCTCTTCGGGATTCGTCAGATGACGTTGTCCGTGGATTTCCTGCGGCGCACCGTGCTCAATCACATGGAACAGGGTAACCGATGCGCCAAAGATTTTTGCCAGGGACGCAACGGCAGGCAGTGTTGCCTCTGCCATGGGTGATCCATCGAGAGGGACTAAGAGATGTTTGAACATGTTACACTCCCGTTATGAAGACCTGATAAACCAGGAATACATTTAAGGCTAAAATCAAGGCTGCTGCTATGCTGGCAAGCGCCGTTGTGGCTGGATGATTAACCAGAACCCCCATCACGTTTTTACGTCTTGTGAACATGATCAAGGGGATAATTGCGAACGGCAGGCCGAAACTGAGCACAACCTGGCTGATAACCAGGGTTCGTGTCGGATCCAGGCCAAGACTGATGACAATCAAGGAGGGGATAATCGTGATCAGACGGCGGATCCAGACAGGGATCTTCTTTTTCAGAAAACCCTGCATCATGACCTGACCGGCCATTGTCCCCACAGCAGAGGAAGACAGGCCGGAAGCCAGGAGCGAGATGGCAAAGATCCAGCTTGAAGCCTTTCCCAGTAAAGGTTCCAACGTGCGATGCGCAACTTCAAGGGTTCCGACATCGGTCATCCCATGCTTGAAGAACGTCGCTGCCGCCATGATCAGCATGGCCATATTGACGAGGCTTGCCAGGCCCATGGCAAAGAGAACGTCAATCATTTCAAAGCGAAACAACCGTTTTAATTGTCTCGGATCCTTGACAACAATGCGTCCCTGGGTGAGGGCCGAATGCAGATAGATCGCATGGGGCATCACCGTCGCGCCCACGATACCTGTTGCAAGCAGGATGCTTTCTGATCCGGAAAACAGCGGGACAACCGAATGGTATGCCAGTTCACCCCAATTCGGCTTATCAAGAATGGTTTCCAGCAGATAGCTAATCGCAACAACGGAGACTAAGGTTGTAATAACAGCCTCAAGCGGCCGAAAGCCGTATCGCTCCAGGCCGAGGATGAGAAAGGTCGCAATAGCAGTCAGGATTCCTGCAAGCCAGAGGGGGATGTTGAACAAAAGGTTAAACCCGACCGCGGCACCTATGAATTCTGCAAGATCGGTTGCCATGGCCACGATTTCCATCAAAAACCACATCATAATGACAACAGGGCGCGAATAATGATTGCGGCATTGTTCCGCCAGGTTCAATCCTGTGGCAATACCCAGTTTGGCAGCCAAAGACTGGATCAGCATAGCTGTCAGATTGCTGGCGACTATGACCCACAGAAGGGTGTAGCCGAACTGTGCCCCGCCCTGGATATTGGTGGCAAAGTTGCCGGGATCGATATAGGCGACACTGGCAATAAAGGCTGGACCCATAAAAGGGAGAATTCGGGACAGCCATCCTTTGTTGCTCGTTTCAGACAGCACCTCCAGAGCAGTGTCTACTGTCCCGCCGATTTTTGTCTGCGGCGGTATATCGGTTTCAGGCATGATTGAGTACCAAAGGTTATAAAAAATATGCTCTAGAATTGATTGATCATAATTGAATGACCAGTACAGAATAATAGTACATGCAGAGTCCTCTTCAGGTCAAAAAAAAACAACGAATGGCCCCTCGATGAGTCTTTGCCGGTAACGCAATTGGGGCAGGGAAAAAGAAGATCATTTTTTGCCATGTGCCTGGCTGACTGCAAAGAACTCGGCAATGGCAATACATTCAAGGCCAAAGGGGAAATACCCTAGATATCCCAAAACCGGCATTTCAAATATCCTGAATCGATCGACATAGGGGATACTGTACATCCATTTGGCCAGACTGTAATAATTCCACATCTCCCAGAAAAATCCGCAAATCAATGCTGCCATCGCTGAAGAGAGAGCGGGACGCCAGTCACCATCCGCCATTGCTGAAAATATACTGGTCAGTCCTGCCATTCTCTGCAGGGAGGTAAAAATGAGAAGAGGGGCAATCCAGACCATTGAAAAGAGCTGGTCGGGCCATACGACAAGCCCCACCAATCCCGAGCATCCGGCTAAAAATACCGACCAGGAAAGCAGGAGAGATTCGGACTTCCATATCTTGGGCAATCCATGAAATCTTTGTTTGAACCACCATGTGTTGGCGATCACGGTCCGGGTCGTGTATACCGCAGGCAAAACGGTACAAAAAGAGAGGGTTGCATGCATACTGTAGCGTATTGGTCCGTAGTCGACTCCGGTATAATACCAACTGTGCACAAACTGGTTCAGGTATTCAAAATACCACCAGAAAACAGAACTAACCGGAAACAGCGTCAGGAAAAACCCTGGTTTGTTCAAGAGAGGGCAGTTGCCGGACTGCCGGAAACACAAGGCATTCGCAACAAGGATGTATGAAAACCATAAAGGGATGTATGTGTGACGTTGAAAAAAAACGAACCAGGGCATCCTTGTCCAGGCAAGAAACCAGGATGCAAGTAAGATTCCCGAAGCAAGCCAACCCCACCAGGGGAGACGCCGTTTCCCTGGCGGGGGAGCCAAGGAGCAAACCGGTCGCGATTTCCGGGACAACATTCCGATAATGCTGAAAGTTCCAATCGCTACGAAAATATAAATTGTAAAGACTGGCCATGAAAATGGCTCGTGCGCAGCAGGTCTTGTTAACGGTGGAAATGTGAGGAGGGCCGACCGGTCTGGCAGATACATTCCGAGCAAGGGCAGTCCCAGGACGAGGATAGTGAATGCGGCCAGAATGGATGTTTTTCTGAACATATTGACCCGTTTTGGAAATGCTCAAGAATATCTACGAAAAATCAGCGTACGATTGAAGCGCTCTCCAAAATTCTACCCCCCTATCGTGGAAAACTCCAAGAAAGAAGTCTCTCTCGTATTTTTTTGCAAAACATTATATCGGTTCGTGCATAAGAAGAGTCCAGCAGGTAAAAAAAATGGGCCTGCCGCAAAAGCGACAAGCCCAATATGTAAAAGCCTGAATTCATTCAGACCAGTATGCCATTTCATCAACAAGAGCCGCATAATCTAACGCGTTTGTAATGATATGTCAACGCATAAAGATGTTTTTCTTGTCGGGCGTGAAAAATCCTGAAGAAGGTAGTCGGAGATCCAGGAATATTTCCGTAAGTCCCCGATCTTTGGGGAATGTGAGGAGGTACTGTTTTTTGTGGCTAAAAATGCTCGGTAAAGCCAAGATAGACCCCGCGCCGAGGACCGTATTGCGGAGCGCCGACACCGATGCCTGTTCCGTCACGCAGCACATAGATCTGGTCCAGAACGTTAATCACCGAGGCCCGCACGTCAAATGAGCCAAAACTATGCATTGCACTGAAGTTGATCTGGTAATATGAGGGCAGGTTGACGGTATTGGCAAAGCCTGCGCGCAATCCCGTTCCGAAGAGGTAATCGGCTCCCACTGTCGTGCCTTCAGGGAATCGCCAGCTTGCGCCGCCCGACGAAGTGTATTTCTGCTCATGGTCCAGAGCAATCCAATTGTTTGCGATATAGGCGAGTTCGGCCGAGGAAAAATTGTATTGTCCCGACGCGACGTCTTTGCCCTGGGCATTGCCGTACGCCCCGTTGAAATAGGCGTGCAATGGCCCGCTCTTGTAATTGGCCGTGAACTCTATCCCGTCGTTGCGGCCCTCGGCATAATTGAAGTCCGAAAAAATCAGGGCCGTGCCGAACTGCCCTTCATCCAGCAGATTTGTCGAGCGGCTCAGATAGGCATCGAGTCCCAGGGTCAATGCATCGTTGGCCTCCCATTGAAAACCAGCATCGTAATAATTCGTACGCTGCGCTTTGACCTGGGTGTTGACATTACTTGGCAGCGCATTCGTCGTGCCCTGAAAAGCGGCAATGTCGGTGGCCGAGATCAACTCGGTGGACGGCGGCAGAAAGTAGCGCGCATAACCCGAATGGAAGGAGAGCGAATCCGTGAGCGCGTACACCATTCCCAGTCTCGGACTCAGCTGATTATCGTTCAGGTACCCATTTATGAGGTCATAACGCAGGCCGCCGTTGATGGTCAACCGGTCCGTTACATTCCAGCGGTCCTGCACATAGCCTGAAAGCGTGCTCTCGGACAGGTTATTGTTGTCGACGATCGTGATGGGAACATCGCTGGTTTGATTTCCATCCGAATCGGTGGGAAACGTGAGTGAACTGTTGTTTTGCACGACCGACTGCCGGTCTGTGTAGAGTCCGTACGACAGGGTTTGGTTATGCTCGATCCGGGTCGACATATCCAGCTGGGCCATCTCCGTGCGATTGCTGCGCCCGACAGTCGAGGCTACGCCGTTGTAGATCAGATCGCCGATCGGATCGGGATTGAAGTCGACCTCGCTGTAGCGCTGGCCGATGGAGAGCTGGTAGTTGGTCTGCTCGGCCTTGCCTTGCAGGGTGAGCACGTTGAAGTATGTTATCTCGTGCTGGTTTTCATCAAGATTGGCTGAGGGGTAATTCGAAACGCCCGAGAGGGAATAGGCCGGGGTCTGGCCGGGATTGTTCGGCACCTGGTACTGGTTGTCGGTTGCCCCGGACATGAATCGAATCTGGTTGGAGTCGGTGAAGGCATAACTCAATTCGCCGAAACCTCGCCTCTGCCAGCTCTGATCATGAATGGCGGACTCGGCAGGCGTCGGATTCTCGATCCCGATTTCATTTCCCAGGTAGTTGCCGGTGACAAAGTAACTCCAGCGCCCGCTTTGGCCATACAGCGTCACGGTCGATTCGAAGGTGTTGAAACTTCCTATTGTCATTCCGATGCTTCCGCCGTATCCGAGCTCCTTGCCTGTCAGGGTCGTGATATCGATGATGCCTGCCGTGCGCAGGCCGTACTGTGCCGGCAAGGCCCCGGTAAGCAGGCGCGTAGTCCCGATAATGGATGAATCCAGGGTCTGCCCGAATCCGGTAATGCTCTCCGGGATAATGACGCCGTCGATGCGATACTGGAGGTTGGCATGATCGCCCCGGACATGCAACTGGCCGAAGGAATCCTGCACGACCCCCGGTGCCTGCAGCATGACCTGGTTGAGCGGCGTTGCCGTTCCCAACGGCAGGTCCTGGATATCCTGGCTCTGGATGATATAGGCGCTGCTGCCGGTCGTGGGAGATATACTGTTGCGCTCCTGTTCCATTTGGGCGCTGATTGTGACGGTGTCAAGCTGGACGGGTGCTGTATCGGCAGCGGGTGTTGGGGTATTTTGCGCGTTGGGCGAGGTTTGAAATTCATTTTGACCGTCCTGCGCTTTTACCGGAATCGGGGTTACTGTCCATGCGGCAACCAAAGCAAGGGCTGCAGAACCGGCCATGAGAGGGAGCGTGCGTCTTTGCATGCGTATGTCTCCATTTCTTTGTTAGTAAATAATCGGGCAGGAATTCACGTGTCATAATGAGCGATGCTTTAAATGCAAATGCAAATGCAATTGCAATTGCATTGTAGATATCGATGGGCCTCTTGTCAATTGCAATTATTGTTGCAATAGTACATCTCGAAGGGTAGTGTATTAGTGAGGAGCTGAAATGATTAGACGAACAACAAGCCAAAAAAAAGCCATTCAAGAAGTTTTTCAGAAAAGCGATCGTCCCTTGGGGATTGAGGAAATTGTGTCCGCCGGACGTCAGATCATTGACTCTTTGGACCAATCGACCGTTTATAGAAATTTAAAACTTCTTGTTGAACAGGGATGGCTCCTCAAAATCAGCCACCCGGCGCTCGGAACAATGTATGAACGATCAGGAAAGGGCCACCACCATCATTTTCATTGCCGATTCTGCAACAAGGTTTTTGAATTACCGGGTTGCGCCTTAAATGAAGAGAAATTGACTCCCGCCGGATTTGTTACCGAAGGACATGAAGTCTTTTTGTTTGGAGCATGCGCTTCATGCAAAAATTAATCTGATCCGGCCATTGTATGAGGTTTCGGATATCTGAGTATGAAAAAACGGTCGGCACTCTTCATTCCTGATACGATCAGACGGCAATATCTCAAAACAGGAATTATTTTTACCGTTCATAAAAAAACGCTCACCTGGTACACCTCAGGAGAAGATTTTCTCAGATGCACGTACTCTTGGGCGCTTCAGAGCAGGGTCCGCCAGTGTCAGGGCGAACACCACCAACAACAACAAAATATCTCCGGCTTTTAAGCCGTACAAGGTGAAAAATCACTTGCCAGGAGTTGGCCAGCGGGGTAGGCTGATGCCTAACATTCAGGGTGCTCTTGTGGCGGATTGGCAGGACGGTTTGAGCGTGATAGGAAATTTCCCGTTATTTTGCAGGCTTTCCAAATAAAATCTCATTTTTTGGTACCGTGTATTCTTCCCTCGCAAGGCTCAAGTGCGATTTGGAGGATCTTTTGCAGGGGTGAAAAATCATTTGTTAGCCGGATGTATCAGCGAGATCCACTCTTCAGGAATTCACAGAAACGCTCTAACCAGCTTGTCTGGACCAGAATGACCAGCCTCAACGATACAAGCAAGCTCGTCATTTCAGTATGGCCTGTCCAGCATCAAAACGAGACTTTCGTATTAAAATATTTTATTTGAGGCAAAAGGGTATTTATGGGACACAAGACTGCTCCGTGCGGGTTTGCACTGTGTGCGGCCCTTTTCCTGGCAGCGGACGTATGGGCTGCGCATCCGCTCATAACCGATGATGCCGATACGCAGGGAAAGGGAAATTTTCAGTTCGAGATCAATGGAGAGTATGATCACGACAAAGATGATGGAATAACAACGACAGGCGGACAGGCTAACGCCGCCCTGACCTATGGGGTGAGCGATTGCTTTGATATGTCCGTCGGTATTCCGTATCGGTGGATCAAGCAAAAATCAGATGATCAACTCATCAGTTCCAGTGAAAACGGATTTTCGGATATATCCGTGAATGCCAAATGGCGATTTTATCAAAAAGATGGCGTAAGCTTCGCGATAGAACCCGGTCTCAGCCTTCCCTCCGGAGATTTCGGAGAAGGTCTGGGGGCAGGGAAGGTGGGATATTCTTTTTTTATAGTCGGGACCAGGGAGACCGGATCGTGGACCTTTCTTGGCAATATAGGATATATCAGAAATGAGGTCGATTCAGACATAGAAGAACTGAACATCTGGCATATATCGGCTGCCGCAATTTATGCACTGAACGACCAGTGGAAGATCGTCGGCAATTTGGTCGCTGAACGCAATACGGAAAAGGATTGCGACAATAATCCAGTTTCCGCGATAACAGGATTCATATATTCGCCAACCAAGGACATCGACCTGGATCTGGGCGTGAAACTCGGTCTCACTTCTTCAGCTACAGACTGGGCATTGCTGGCCGGCACAACCTTCAGATTTTAACCCGCCCTGTAATTCCCTTGCACAAAAAAAGGGCAGAACCGTTTATGGTTCTGCGCATTTTTGTGCCTTCAATATTGGGCAATGTTTATTGCAAGCCGACATTATCAGGTATGCCGGCGTCCGGTTTATCGCCATCTTGCAGGTTCCACCAGCCGCCCCCAAGGGCCTGAAAGAGAGCTGCCGTGTCGGCATACCGGTTGGCAAGGGCCTGTACGAGGTTGATCATGGCCTGCTGATAGGTCTGCTCTGCGTTCAGCAGTTCGAGTGAGCTGATATCACCCAGCTCAAGCTGACGGCGCACGATAGCAAGACTTTTAGCTGCGGCCCGTTCGGCCTTGACAGCCGCCTTCAGCGCATCCGCATCGGATTGGATGGCATGCAGGGTATCGGCGACATTCTGTAAGGCTGTCAGGACGGTGCTGCGATACTGGGCGGCAGCCTGGTCATAGGCCGCAACGGCTGCGCGTTGCCGGTGCAGCAGGGTGCCCCCCTGAAATACCGGCTGGGTTACATTGGCTCCCAGGGCCCAGCCCCCGGTACCCGAGGTAAAGAGCTGGCCGATGGCCGTGGCGCTGGAACTCAGATCGGCGGAAAGAGAGATATTCGGGAGCCGGTTGGAGATGGCAACACCGATTTCGGCGCTGGCCGCATGCCATTGCTCTTCCGCCATGCGCACATCGGGCCGTTTCTCAACAAGCCTTGCGGGAAGAAGCACCGGGAGCTCCTCCGGCAATTGCAGCGACGAGAGCTCAAAGGTCTGCGCCAGCGTCTCACCGGGATTCCGGCCGACGAGACGGGCAAGCAGGTCACGCTGTTGCGCCAGCTGTTTTTCAAGCGGAGGCAGCATGGCCTGCGACTGTGCCAGGGCCGTCTCCTGGCCTGCGATATCGGCTGTGGCGATTTGGCCCAGTTCGTACTGGCGCTGCATCAGCGCAAGCGATTGGGTCTGAATTTCTATGATCCGCTTTACCGCAGTCATCTGCCCGCGCAGGGACGCCTCCTGGACTGCTGCAGCGACCACATTGGAGGCCAAGGTTACATAGGTCGCCTCAAGCTGGAAGTGTTGTGCATCGGCCTGAGCCTTGAGAGACTCTACCTGCCGTCGTGTGTTTCCAAATATATCCGGAACATATCCAACAGTCACCTGGGCGGTATGCAGGTTGAAAATATTGCTGCCGGAGTTTAAAGGACTGGACAGCACCGCCGCTGTCTGCTGACGGGTGGGGTTGAAGTTGGCGTCAACGCTCGGAGAGTAGGCGCCCTGCTGGGCATAGACGTTCTCCCAGGCCTCGCGCAATGCGGCCTGCGCGGCTGTAAGATCGGGGTTGGCCTTGAAGGACTGCTGGATCAGGTCATTGAGCGGCTGCGAATGGAACAGGGTCCACCACTGGCCGGGGATGTCCCTATCCTGCATGAACCGCTGTGCTTCGCCTCCCTTGACGTCGGCCGAAGCGGTCTGTGCGGGAAACGGCTGCTCCGTATAGCTGTCTGTGCCGGGCGCCGCCGGTTTCTCAAAGTCGGGACCGACCGCGCATCCGGCCATGAGCATGAAGGATGCCAGGGATACGAAGGCAATGACACGCTTTACAAAACCATGGGAAGATGCAGGTAAAGGATGCTGCTCAGATCGTTGCATGCTTATGCCTCCTTTTTCTGCTGACGGAATTCAACCCAACGTTCCAGTACATAGTAGTAAGTGGGCAGGATGAGTAAGGTGAGCAGGGTTGCGATGACCAGACCTCCCACGACCACGGTGGCAAGATTCCGCTGCACATCGGTACCGACGCCGGTGGCCAGCGCCGCGGGCAGCATTCCCACGGTTGCCACGGTAGCGGTCATGAGCACGGGCCTGAAACGCTCAAGGGCGCCTGCGAGGACGGCCTCATGCAGTTCCAGACCATCCTCGCGCACGCGGTTGATGTTGGCGATCATGATGATGCCGTTTTGTACCGCAACGCCGAAGAGGGCGATGAAGCCGACGGAGCTGGCGACATTGAGTGTTTCTCCGGTGAGATGAAGAGCGATCAGGCCGCCCAAGGTGGCCAGCGGAACCACGCCTAAAATCAATAGGGCCTGGCGCAACTTTCCGAACTGTGCGAACAGGAACAGGGCCATCAGCGCCATAACCAGACCCATAATCAATATCAGGCGGGCCTGGGCGCGTTGCTGATTCTCAAACTGTCCGGCCCATTCAAGCCGGTATTGGCTGTTATCGAAATGCACCGACCGGGCGATTTTCTCTTTCGCTTCCACCAGGTAATCGGACAGAGCCCGGTCTCGGAGATCAATACGAACGAGCATGCCCCGGTGGCCCTGCTCGTGGGAGATGGTGCTCTCACCACTCTGCAGTCTGATATCGGCGACCTGCGAGAGCGGGACCTGCATCCCATCGGAAGTATTGAGGGTCAGGTTTCCCAGTGCCTCGGGACTGTTGCGGTAATTTTCGGGAAATCGAACCGTAATGGCATATGTCCGGTCGGCCACATAAACAGTGCCTATAGGGGCGCCGCCAACCCCGGTCTGGATCAGGTTGGTGACATCGGAGACGTTGATGCCGTAACGGGCGGTAGCGGCACGATCAATATTGACGACAATCTGCGGGATCGGGGGCTCCTGAAAGATCGAGGCTTCCGCCGTGCCCTGAATGCCATGCAGTACCTCGACGATTTCGCTCCCGATGCGGCGCAGCTCTTTGAAGTCGTTGCCAATAATCCGGATAACCAGCGGACTGTGCGCGCCGCCGATTGCATCGTCAATATTGTCGATAATCGGCTGGCTGATCCCGATCTCAAAGCCTGGCATTTTCTCGAAACGGGCATTGAGGCGGCGGACAAACATCTCCTTGGTCTCGCCTTTCGGCCATTGATCATAAGGTTTCAAGCCCACAGGGGCTTCAATATGAGAGGGGGTCCAGGGATCAGTGCCGCTGTCATTGCGGCCCACCTGGGTAATGGCATAGGAGACCTCGGGAAATTCTCGCAGCGTCCGGCGCAATTCTCCGGCCATCTCGCTGGCCTTGTCCAGGGACAGTCCGGCTGGCAATTGTACCTGCAGCCAGAGTGCGCCCTCGTCAAGATCGGGTAGGAATTCTCTTCCCGTGGTGGCGCCCAGGATGACCACGGCGACCAATGCTGTAAAGCCGATCGTAATCGCTATCTCAGGGGAAGTCAGCATGCGTTCTAGTGTCCGCTTGAAGGCGCCCTGAAGCCATTGCAGCGGTTTGTTGTCGAAAACCGACCCTGGCTTCCGGAAGGCCCAAAAGGCCAGGCCGGGAATCAATGTAAAGGCACAGAGCAGAGCGCCGAAGAGGGCATAGCCGACTGTGTAGGCCATGGGCGAGAACAGTTTGGCCTCGGCATGTTCAAAGGAGAAGAGGGGCAGGTAGGCCGTAATGATGATTAATGTCGCAAAAAAGATCGGCCGGGCCACCTGGGTCGTTGCAGTCAGGACATCCTGTTGGGTCAAGGCGATATCGGGAGTCGCTTCACGCCTGCGCAGGATGGACTCGGTCACAACGATGGCGCCATCCACGATGATACCGAAGTCTATCGAGCCCAGAGAAAACAGATTCGCCGGCATTTTGGTGAAATTCATGATGATAAAAACAACCACAAGCGCAAACGGAATGGTCACTGCTGCAATCATCGCGCTCCGGGGGCTGCCAAGAAACAGGATCAACACGATGCAGACCAGGCCTACGCCCTCCATGACGGTATGGGAAACCTTGTGAACCGTTAACTGAACGAGATCGTCCCGGTCTATGTAGGGAACAATACGGACTCCCATCGGCTCAAGCTGCTTTTTGAGCTCCGCAACCTTAAGGTGAACGCTTTTCAATACTTCCGAAGGATTCTGATATTTGAGCATATCGACAATACCCTCGATCGTATCCGGGTTGGCATCCTTGCCCAGAATACCCTCCCGCTCCTGATGGCTGTAGGTCAGCTTGCCCAGGTCGCGGACCAGGATCGGCACCCCTTTGCGTTCTGTAACAACGATGCTGCCGATATCGTCCAGGGTTCGCACCATGCCGATACCGCGGACAACATACCCTTGCTCGCCGCGGGAAATACGGCTGCCGCCGGCATTTGAGCTGTTGCTGTTGATCGCGTTGACGACATCGCCCAGGCCGAGACCATAGCGCTGGAGCTGGATAGGAACAAGATCCAGCTGATATTCCATTGTAAAGCCGCCGAAATTGTCGACATTGACCACGCCGGGGACCTGCTGCAAGGCCGGGATGACAATCCAGCGCTGAATTTCGGAAAGCTCCATCAGGTTCTTGGTTTCCGACTCCAGGGTATAGCGATAGATTTCCCCGGCAGCGCCAGTCACGGGATCCAGGCCCGGTTGAATGCCGGGGGGCAGGGTCACCTGGCTGAGACGTTCGTTGATCCGCTGACGTGACCAATAGTCTTCAGACCCGTCATGAAAGACCATTGTAATCAAGGAGAGACCGAAGGTGCTGCTTGAGCGTATGCTGGCCAGACCGGGGGTGCTGGCCAGCGCACGCTCCAGAGGTGTCGTGATTTCCTGCTCAACCTCTTCGGCGGCCAGACCGGGAGCCTGGGTCACGACCTGGGCTGTGACATCGCCGATATCCGGATAGGCCTCAACCGCCATCTTGGTCCAGGAATAGTATCCAAAGGCGGCGAGCATGATTGCCACCATCAGGACCACGAGCCGTTTATGAAGGCAGATCTTGACGATGCGATTAATCATTGAGCAGGACCCCGCCCTTCACGACAATGCGATCGCCGGGCTCCAGGCCCTGGTCAATACGGGTGCCTTCTCCTTCACCATAGCCGGGGGTAACCGGACGTTTGACGAAGGTCCAGGGTTGAACCTCTACATAGACGATTGTACTGTCGTTATTCATGATTAAGGCGGAATTGGGCACAAATACGGCCGATTTCTGCGGGACGTTGAAGCGCACATTGGTAAACATGTTGGGTTTGAATCTCCCGTCGGGATTGGCAAAGGCGATTCTGACCTTGTTACGGCGGGTGTCCGGCTCCATAATATCGCTGACGAAGGCGACTGTGCCATGGAAGAACTGGCCGGGGTAGGCGAAGAAGGAGACGTCTACAGGCAGACCCTTGACGATGTAGCCTATATCGCTTTCCGGAACATTGGCTGTGACCCAGATCGAGTCGAGGTTGGCAATCGTCATCAGCGTAGCGGTCACATCGTTGATATACGCTCCCTGAGCGGTGGAAAACGCAATGACGCTCCCGGTCACCGGGGCGGTAAGGGTCAAAAGGCGCGATGCGCCTTGAGGCTGGGGAGAAACGCCTATCTCTTTAAGCCGTGCTTCCGTCCGGGTGAACTCAGCCTTAGCCTGGGCGTGATCGCTCTGGGCCTGCTCCAGGTCTTTAATAGAACCGGCGCCGGCTTCGCGGAGCCCCTGCACGCGTTTCAAGGTGTCGGCGGTATGCTGCAGGGCATCACGCGCCTTATCATCGTCGGCATAGGCCTGGGCGAGATCGCCGGAATCGATTGTCGCAAGCTGTTGGCCCTTTGTCACATGGTCGCCCAGTTGGGCTGACAATTTGACAATCCTGCCGGTTACCGGCGGCAGGATATTGACCGAACGAGCTGGATCCACCTCCACGACGCCCGGGACAAGCAGGGTGTGCGGGCTGTTTTTTATATCCACAGGCTGCACCTCCACGCGGGGACGGAGGATGGAACCCTCGGGCAGGACAATTGTGTCGCCCTGATGGACAAGAGCTGAGGCCTTGGTCTCCGGCACGGGAGGGGTATCCGTAGGGATGATGAACCGCGCGCCAAGCCCAATGCACGGCACAAGAATCATTAAGGCTGCGATAATGATGGCAACGCGGGTTCGCGGTGAATAACGGTTTAATAAAGACATACAAAACACCCTTAGGCCAAATTCTCAATAGTTACCAGCAACGGATTCAACAATTCATACAACAATGCATCGCATATCCACGAACGGATGTACGATGCATTGCGCCCCATTTCCCTTATGATCGACTACCATCCGTATTGCAGAGTGTAATGGTTTTCACGGGGTGTATTTTCCCGGCAAGCCGCAGGCCTTTTCGGTTCAGACGCTCGCAGTCAGGCGCCCGGACCCTGTCACCAGTTCAAATGCAGGCGCATCCCATAGATCTCGACCGGACCGCGATCCTTATTGTAACCCGGATTCTCAATAAACTGGAAATCGGGGCTGAGCTGCACATATGAGCCGATCTGGATGCGGTAGTAGGCCTCAATGGTCTGCTCAAGACCGTAATTCAGTCCTCCATCTCCAAGCAGGATGCCGACACCGCCGGACTCCAGATACTTCTCATGCGGGGTGGAAAGTCCGTTCACCCCGTAGGCAATCCCCACCCGGTCCTCGCTGCGCCCCCAGTGAACCCCGCTTACCTGCAGACCAATGCTTGCTGTCTGGTCGACCTCAACATAGCTCCAGGACTCATAATTTCCGTCGTTCCAGCCGATACGTCCGAAAAGGCCCGTCTCGCCATCGTCCGCCAGCGGTTGCTCAATATTCAGGCCAAAACCGTATTTCTTTCCGTCTTGCCCTTCGACAGCAAGAAGGCTGGGCGTCGTATCCGTTTCGCGTCCCAGGGCCAGCGCCGCATCGTAGTTCCCCGCCTTCGACTTGTTGTAATACGTCAGCATCCTGACGACTGTTCCTGTACTGTTTGGCTTTACGGTCAGTTCAAGATTATAGCCGAGTTCATTAGTATCAAAGAAATCCCAATTAGCGCCGTTGGCTGTATTGGGCTCCATGAAGACGGCAAAATTCAGCTTCCATTGCGACTGCACCAGGGACGAGAACGCCCCGTAGCTGTATCCCCTCGTATCGGCGGCATAATCCCAGGCCGTATTGTAGAGGAAATCATAGTTCATAAACTGGCTTCGATTGTTGTCGGCATACCGGTTCTGATCAAAATCGTCCGTAGCCGAAAACTTACCGAGCTTGAATTCCCACCGGTTGGAAGGTTGCGAACCGGGCAGTTGATCCATTGACCGTTCCACCGTCTCGGCCTCGCCGCCGGACAGGGGGAAAATATATCGCAGGTACATCCGGGCTATATAAGGATCCTCGGGCAGGTTGCTCGATCCGGCCCTGATCACATCTCCGTTGACAAATCCTCCAAGTCCCACACCGTCGCTGATCCCGTTTCCCTTAAACAGCTCAAGGTCCACATAGGCCTGCAGGTTGGAGGTTATCTGCGAGCCCAGGTATACGCCATAGGTCTCGGTAAACTGGTTGCCCTCTCCATTCTTGACCGTAAAACTGTTTGGACCTTCATAGGGACTGTGGAAACCGGGCGCATACTGGTACACGCCATCAAACTGCAGGCCGAGAAGTTGGGGCATCCATCCGGGAAGACTGGATGTTTTTGCATTATCCGGGCTGGTCTCAGCGGCTCCGCTCTGTCCGGCTGCAGCGGTATTGTCCGCATTGTCCGCAGCAAAGGCGAGGCCTGCCTGTGTTATTGCAAAAAAAATTACCAACGTATTCAGTATATTCTTCATAGCTTTCTTTTTTGTTAGAGTTTTTTTAGAAAATTATTTAAGTGGAAACCGTCTAGGAACTCGCTTGCAGAAAGTCTGTTTTTTATAACGATAGCCGACCGCTCAACGCGGCGCAAGGACATTAAAAGAACGCTCTGCTCTGCTGTTACCGTCTTATCATGAATAATAAACAGTGTACTTACATCAAAAAATTACGGATGGCAAAAGATATTTTTAGTAAGTCCATATTTGTTTAGCCGCAACTAAACAATCGGTCTCCAATTCTGGCTCCTCCGTTTTTACCACCCCAAAAAAATCCGATCCTGCAGCGGCCAGCAAACCTGAAAAGACCTTCCGCGAGGCAATCGGTTCGCAAGTTTATTTCCCTCCGGTCCGGGCAGCGTCCGAGTAGAGCATTCCGTTTAAAAGCCGGATCCCGTCTAGAAGGCGCAGGGTAGGCCGCGAGACCTCCTTTTCGTCGACCAGATAGATCCGGCCGTCGCGGATGGCCTTGATGGACTGAAAGCCAGGTTCTTCAAGGATCATCATCTTATCCACGCGGTTCATCCGTCCCGTCTGGGCGAGAAACACATCGATATCGTTAGCATGGGACAATATCCGCTCTTTTCCATAATCGGCGATATTGGTCGCGCGTCGGGGGACGGCATCCACGGCTATATTGATGCCTCCGGCGCTTTTCAGACAAAAAAGGCTGACAGAATCCGGTGAAAAGGTCCTCATCATCTCATGGATGGCTTCAAAATAGACCCGTGGACGCTTGTTTTCAGGGATATTTTTAAATTTTTCCGCTATTTGGGCAAGTCCTGTCTTAAACTTTCCGATCATTGCCTCCGCCTCTTGGGATTTTCCGGTAAGCAGCCCCAGATCCTTCCAGTAGGAATACATCTGGTCGATGCTGGTGGGTTGCAGAGAAACAATGGTTATCCCTGCCTGCCGCAATTTCTCGAAGAGTTCCGGGTGGCTAGTCTCCAGCATGGGACGGATCAGGATGAGATCGGGACGGGCGGCGATGAATTTTTCCGGATCATCCATGTCGCTGAACACCGGTTTTGCGGTGATGGATGCCGGATAGTCGTCGTCTTCTGTCCTGCCGATGAGCTCTTTATCCAGTCCAAGTCCTGCCAGATTCTCGGTATGCGCGCCATAGAGCGAAATGATCCGCTTGAACGGTTGATCAAAATGGATGGTTCTGCCGCCTTGATCTGTCAGATCTGCAGCGCCTGCATTTTGCAGGAAGAGCGATGAAAAAAAGATGCAAAGGAGAACGAAAAAATACAGGGAAGTTCTGTATTTGAAAAAATTTGTACGATAATGAGGAAATTTTCTCGACTTCATAGCAACTCCACAGGGTCTGATCAAAAGAAAAGATGACGCGTCCTGCCGTCTGCCTATTTCAGGGTAATTCCGTAGTCGATTGCAGTCTGGGCCAGATGGTCAACAAAAACATCGGCGAAACCGTCCTGCTCTCCCATTCCCTCGATAACGGTGGTGACCTGGAAACCATTTTTCGTCAGAACGGATTTCATGCTGTCAGGCCCGCTTCCTGCCATATCGTTATGGGCATGGTCTCCGGCGACATCCATGAGCGGCTTGAGGAGGACCTTGGTAACCTTGTCTCTCTTCATTTGATTCATAATGATTTCGAGATTGGGAAACCCTTCAACAGTAGCCAGATAGGTTTTTGTCTCCGGATAGAGCGTATTCATGACATCTACAAGCTGAAGATAGGCGGCGCTGGACGGGAAAAATTCATTGCCATGGCCCATATACAGGAGGGCGGATCCGGCTTCCTTGGCCTTTTGGACATCGCCTGCCAAGGCCTTGGCCACTTCGTTGATATCGTCGGCATAGGGATGTTTGGGACCCATCGTCCCAAGCGCGGGTCGGCTGATGGCCAGTCTGAGAAAAGGCTGGTCTTTTGCCTTGATTGTATGGATGGCGTTCAGCCCATCGATATACGAGACAAGGTCAAGATATTCCTCGCCCAGGCTGATATGCCCCGGCTGAACCAGAATGGTTGTATAGCCCTCGTCCTGCAGATCGGAAATGGTTGCGAGCGGGCCTTTGACAGAATACATATCCTCGGGAATTGACGGATTTGCCTTTTGGAAGGCCTCATCGTTCTGCCGTTTGTGCCATATCTTGCGGATCATGTTCGACGTGAAGGCAATCCGCACCTCCGTGCCGGGAAATCGTTTTTTCATTCGATCCCTGATGTGGAGAATCCCTGGAAGTGCGCTGGGGTAGGTTGTGCCGAAGGTAGCAAGCACAATGGCGTTGGTGTCTTTTTCCGCACCTTCCTGGGCAAACACGGTCGACGCGGAAAGGATCAGGCAGAAGAGTGCGAGAAACGTGCATCCGGCAAAATGCTTCATGGCGTATACTCCTTGATGCGGCCCGGGCAAAAAAAAACCGGACCAATAAAAAAATTGATCCGGGTATCCCAAACTATCCGAAAATATTTGTCATATAATCTGTCCACGATGATATGACCGCAGCATTCAGGCAGGTCTTCTGACTTCCGGTTCATTCTCATTCCGCGCCTTCCCGTCTCTTTGACAGTGGCATTATGCGGAACTCGTCCCCGGTTACAGCGGCGGGCCCGTCCCGGATTTTCACCGGGTTCCCTCTTGCGCTCCTCTGAGGAGCACCTGAATTATGCCGCATAAGTAAAAAAGATGTTGTCGTTAGTCAAGAGATTTTATCGATTGCAGGTATAATCCGGGAAGTGGCATGGTGTGACCTGAGGCGCAAGTCGATGGGGAGTAACAGGAACCGTTCAACGAGCCAGGCAGGTGTGTCAATACTCTTTTCTTGACATCGCCTTCGGTATCGGGTCTGCTTCCATCCGTTCAGGTGTTCGTGAAAGAACATGAAAGGGAACCCGGTGCGAATCCGGGACGGGCCCGCCGCTGTAACCGGGGACGAAAGCTGCACCATGTCACTGACCTTTGTCGGGAAGACGCAGCCTGCAGGATGAACCGGAAGTCAGAAGACCTGCCTGAACATGAGGAGACGACTGCGAGGACAGCGGCGAACCTGACACACTTGTCTGTGGATAAAAAGGGATATCCCGGATCGATTTTTTTTTTCGATCCGGGATTTTTTTTATCCTTGCGACACCTGCCCTCCCCTCGTCCAGGCCTTTTGCACCCTTGCAAGACGAGGACAAAATGATCGGAAAGCACATTAAAAATCAAACAATGGAGAGCACATGTATATCTACTGGCGGATTCAACAGGATTTAAATTGTCTGGGAGAGACCATCCACTTTCACGAACCGTGTTTCATTCGCAGTATGCAGCGATGGGCGAGGCAAAACAGAGCAGGATTGGCCCTGACCGACGATCTTCCCGTTGATCTGCTCCATGCCGCCATTGAGGACTCGGCCAACAATACCGAGGCCTCAATGGCGCTCATGACTCAACCATACGACGGGCCGCTTCAATGACAGGGTGTATCCCTGCCGGTCCTGAATTTCCGGCAGGGATCGATCCGTCCGCAGGCCGCTCTTACTGTTTTCGCACCACGGCATTCACGTCAATGGATTCACCCGTATCGAATTGCAGATGCATGATGACCGTATCACCGGCCCGGAGGCTGCGTCCAGGTTTCATCAACATCAGGTGATAGCCGCCGGGTTCGAGGGTGACTGTTCCTCCGCTCTTGATTTGCAGGCCGGATTGCTTCACCATATGCGACATTCCCTGATGGGTTTCGGTCCGATGTATCTCGATCATAGCAAAATCGGGACTTGCGGCCGATTCCAACTGCACCGGATGCGTGGAGTGGTTGCTGATCGTCATATAGGCGGCAAGCATCTGCGTGCCTGGCGGCGCCTCCCGGATCCACGGACCGGCGACCGAAATTTCACTGGCCCAGATCGTGACGGGAACAAGCAGGAACAAAAAAAATGCAAACAGAATCGCGGTCGGTTGTTTCATCGTCAATCTCCATAATGGGCATGCAGTTTTCGAAAGACTTCCAGAACGTCAGCGGCATGGATCGGCGGCATCATAGTCGCCACCAGCTCTCCCCGTGGGGAGATAAACAGCAGGCCCGCATAATGCACCACGGCGTAATTCTCCATGGCGGGTTTATGCAGGACGTCGCGAATGAAAACGCCTTGAGGATCCTCATAGATATAAAACAATTTGAGCCCCGCCACCAGCTTGTTTATCTCCTCGGGCTTTCCGGTAACGCCTGAAAAATCTGTATTAAAATACCCGACATATTTTCCAAGCTCTTCAGGTGTGTCCCGGAAGGGATCCACGCTGAAAAACACGAAGCGGGGGGGCTTTACGCCGGAGGACTGTTGCGCAAATCTCTTAAAGAAGACGGACATTTCCTGTAATGTCGTAGGACAGACATCAGGACAGTAGGTATATCCGATCGCGGCAAGGGTCCAGTGTCCTGTGAAACTGTCATTGTTGAAGCTCCGCCCGGACTGATCGGCGAGACTGAAGGGAGGGACCCTGGCGGGAGGTGAAAGGAACCTCGTCCCCGGCACATCTCTCTTCAAGGCAGGTTTTATCAGGACGAAAACCGCAATGACCGCTGCGATCAAGACAACAATACTGAATAAACCTGCTCTAATCCACGTTTTTGAAACAGAATTTCCCATGCTGTCCTCGCCTTGCCTTCCTCTCCGGAATCAAGCCCGGTCAATCTGAGGCTCCTGTCGAGAGATTGATGGTGATGCTGGTCCGGAATTTGTGTCTCAGCTTGGATGCATCATGATCCAATCCATAGGCGAGAAGCACTACAGTTTCACCGGCCGGATCAATCCTGCCCCCAAGCGTGTCTTTCGAAATCAGCGGAATTGAAAACTCAATGGTTGTCCTGCCGCCTTCTTCCTTTCCTCCGATAAGCGTGACATCGCTTTTTCCGCCAAGCTTTTCAACCGCCTCATGCTGTACTTCCCCTGTGCCGAATTCGTCCGAGATGGTTGCTTTGCCGTCTTTCACATATCCAAGGACAAATTTCGCATCTTTCATCTCCGAGCTGGGATTGAAGCCGATCCCCACCCAGCCCGTGGTCGGGGCCGTGAGCCTGACATGCAGATCAGGCCCCTCCACCTTCCAGGAGAATACCATTTTTTCTACCGATATTTCATGGTCATAGATCATTGCATGAGCAGTTGAGTACAGCATGCATGTGAGAAATAAAAAGCCGAAAACAATGAGTTTGGATTGTTTTCTCTTCATCCCGTTCTCCTTGGAAGGGCTCTCCGTATATCGCAAACCGGATTGGCTGGAAGGGGAGTTTCTCCCCTAAGATAAGTAGTACTTCAAAAGACTGTTCCCCAGTCTATGGTATGTACCTGATGTCAGTCAAGATGAAAGCTGACCGGCATGCTTAGGCTGACTGTGACATGAGGGGCTATGAAGGGAGCCGACCTGCGGATTGCGTCAAGAACTTCGTCGTCAAGCACGGGATAGCCGCTGCTGGTCTGGATATGCAACTCGTGGACAGTGCCATCCTGGGCAATGACAAATGCGACCTCTACCTGACCGCTCCAGCCCTGACGGCGGGCAATCGGTGGATAGTGCAGCTTTCCCAGGATCGAGTTGCGTATGGCGCTGAAATTGGTATGTCGGTAGTTTTCGCTGACGCTGGCTGCCGAATTTACCGCAGCAACTTGCGCTGAAGGCTGCTCACGGCTGTTGTTCACCACGGCGGTTTCAGCAGTGTCGGGTGCGGTGGACGGCTCTGGCACGCGTTCAACCGCAGGTGCCGTCGTGGTCTGCGTAACAGGAACCGGCGCAGCATGTTTCGGCGGAATCTTTGCTATCTCCTTGGGCCGGATTTTGGGTGGGACCGGTGGCGCCGGAGCGGGCTTCTGAACGACCGGCGGCTCTTGTTTTGCGGGGGGCGGCGGCTCGATCTGGTGCTGGGGCACGTCCTGCGGTGCCGGGGGCTCCACCTGTTCCTGCAGCGAGAAATCAAGGCGTATCGTCTGCATCGGGGGTTTGACCAGGGCGATCATAACAATCATAGCCCCTGCCAGCAGACCATGAATAAGTAATGATTCGGCAAATGCCCGCCCCTGACTGCTCATTTCGCCCTCTCCGTCTGCAAGCTCATCTTGGAAAAGCCGAGTTCCTTGACCACCCCCAGGACATCGACAAAAGACTGCAGGGCGACCGCCCGGTCGGCCCGGATCAGGAGCGGTGTCTCACGGCTCTCACTGCTCAGGACTGCATGCAGGGAGGAAACACTGCACTCCTTCCCCTGATAATAGACCTTCCCGGCCTGATCGATCTCTATGGTCAGCCCCCGGCCCTCGGTGGTGCTCTGCTCGGCCTTGGGCAGGTTGACCGGAATCGTCCCGTTGGCAATAAAGGTCGCCGTGGTCAGCACGATGGTCAGAAGCACCAGCATGATGTCGATAAAGGGAATCACGTTGATGCTGTCGAAACCTCTCTCATCCATGTTGGCTCTCCCAGGTGAGGAGCAGTTCCTTGGCCCGGCGCAGCAGCAGGTTGTAGAGGACCACCGCCGGGATGGCGACCAGCAGGCCCGCAGCCGTTGCCTTCAGGGAAAGGGCAAGCCCGATCATAATCCGGGCCGAATCCACCATGCCTTCCTGCCCCATACTGTAAAATATCAGCATTATCCCGAGAACTGTTCCTAACAGCCCGATATAAGGTGCATTGCTGCCGATGGTGGCGATAAAATGCAGCCGGCGGGTGAGGCTCAGTTCAAGAACGCGGCGGTCCTGGAAATCGCCAAGACAAAGGCCCTTAAAAAAACGGTAGCGTTCAATGGCGATAGCCACCACCACAACGCTCAGGCAGCCCAGTAATCCAACTATCCCATATTCAATGACAGATTTAAGCCAGTCCATAGATCTTCTCCGTAGCCGCTGTCTGTTGCGGCTGAGTGCTTTCGGTCACGCGGTTGAACTGTTTGGCTCGGGTGTTTATGCTCATTCTTCTCCTTGCCGCCCCTAAAATAACATCATTTTTAAAATAGTGTTATTATTTTCTTGTGTCAATCTTTGCTTCCCTGTAAAGGTAATACGGTTTTCTGAAAATGCACACGAATTGTTGTATTTGCTGAAGTTATAACAACTTGAAGGAGTGTTTGGAATGCTAATAGGGGAGAAAGTTATGAAGAAAATGGCACGCTCCGTCTGTATTTGCACGATTGGGACAATCATGGCAGTTGCATGCGCAACGGCGGCTCGGGCGGATGGCGATGCGGCGGATGGAAGCACGGTAGGGACTGCGCCCGAGGATACAACCAAGTTGAAAGAAATAGTAGTTGAAGAACGAAGCGACAGTATGGTCGGTATCGCGGACACGTCAACCCAGGGAACGATTGGCGCCCAGGAACTGGATGAGCGCGCAATCTCCCGTCCGGGCGAGGTTCTGGAGGCCATGCCCGGCGTCATTGTCACCCAGCACAGTGGTGACGGCAAGGCAAACCAGTACTTCTCACGAGGCTTTAACCTTGATCATGGAACCGACCTGGCAACCACTGTCAACGGCGTGCCCATCAACCTGCCGTCAAACGCCCACGGGGAAGGGTACACGGATCTTAACTTTCTTATTCCCGAGTTGATTCAAAAGATCGACTACCAGAAAGGACCCTACTTCGCGAATGTGGGTGACTTCGGTTCAGCCGGGTCAGAAGACATTGAATACTTCAAGACGCTGCCTGAGGGAATTGCGAAGGTCGAAGTCGGCAGCTGGAACTATGAACGCATGCTGCTGGCCGATTCCACGAAGACAGCCGGAGGAGGGGACTGGCTCTACGCACTTGAACTTTCGCACACCGACGGTCCCTGGACAACTCCCGAAAATTACGTAAAATATAATGGACTGGCAACCTACAGCCAGGGGTTGAAGAGTGAGGGGATCAGTGTGACATTCATGGGCTACCACGGGACATGGGATGCGACCAACCAGGTACCGGACCGGGCGATCACCGAAGGGCTGATCTCGCGGTACGGCAACCTGGACCCCTCTGACGGCGGCTATACCGACCGCTACACAGTGGAGGGCGAATGGCACCAGGGCGATAGTGACCATGCGGCAAAGATCTCGGCCTATGCCTATTGGTACAACATGGGACTCTGGAATGATTTCACGTTCTTTCTGGTCGATCCTGTCCATGGGGACCAGTTCAAGCAGACCGATACCCGTTGGGTTCAGGGAATCAAGGGGTCCGATACCTGGTTCGGCAAGCTGGGCGATTCCGCCATGGAAAACACCCTGGGCCTGGATATCCGCGATGACATAATCCGCGATGGTCTGTACCACACCGAGGACCGTGAAGTGCTTGATGTCGTCCGTACAGATGACGTCTGGGAAACCAGCCTGGCACCCTACTACGAGAATAAACTGCAATGGCTTCCCTGGCTCCGTACCGTCGCGGGCTTTCGCGAAGACATATACATGATGCATGACCAAAGCAACCTGCAAGCCAACAGCGGCACAATCTTTGCTGCTGTCCCGGAACCGAAATTCTCCGCCATCTTCGGCCCGTGGGCAAAGACGGAATTCTATGTCAACGCCGGCGAAGGTTTCCACACAAACGATGCGCGCGGTGCAAATACCACCGAAATAGTCAGTTCGAATTCGACGGGAATAGCAAATGCATTGAGTCCGACGAGCAAGGTCACGCCGCTTCCGCAATCGCAGGGAGCGGAGGTCGGCGTTCGGACAGTTGCCATTCCCAACCTGCAAAGCACCTTGACGTTCTGGATACTCGATCTGGATTCGGAATTGGTCTTTGATGCGGACGATGGAACTATGGACCCTTCCGGGCCCAGCCGCCGTATCGGTTTTGAATGGGGAAACTATTATACTCCAACTAAATGGCTGACGGTTGATGCTGACTTCTCGGATTCCCGGGCGCGGTATCGCGGCAATCCTGCCGGAGGAGATTACGTCCCCGAGGCGGCGAATATTATTGTCTCAACAGGTATCATGGTCCACGATATCAATAACTTTTCATCCTGCCTGCGCTGGCGCTATTTCGGTCCCCGCGCCCTTTTGCAGGACGACAGCGAAAGATCCTCCAGCACCTCTTTGCTCTACTACGATCTCAGTTATCAAATTAACCCCAAATGGACGGTTTCCTTTGATATCTTCAATCTTCTCAACGCACAAGCCGATGATATCACCTACTATTATGCCACCAGGCTTCCGGGCGAACCCGCCGAAGGGGTGAACGATTTCATGTCCCATGCAGCTGAGCCGCGGACATTCCGGCTGGGGTTGACCATGAAGTTTTGATAGGATACAAATCGAGAAGGAGACAGAAGTTTAACCGTAAACAACTTCTTCTGATCATCATGACCTGTCGCCAACAGGAGTTTTTTCCGAGAGTCTCTGTTGGCAGGGAGGGAGATTTTTTGTCTGTCATGCCTCGAATCCGAGAAACTCATGAGTATTGTTACTTACGATCATTGACGCTCTCCATTCTGGCAATATATGTGTAACTGAGAGCGTGGCGGATGCATTTGGGGGACGGGATTGTCCCCCATGCCGCTCTTCTTGTATTTGCCGGGAGCTGACAGAGGCAAAAGGGAGACCATCTATTTCTAGGAGAACAGTTATGACTACAGGAAAACATGAGCACACCCACGAGCATTCCCATGAGCATGAGCATGATCATGAGCATTCCCATAAGCATGACGGTCAGGAGCATAGCCACCTGCACCACCATCAGCATGAGCACGAGCACTCATTCGAACACAGTCACGACCACAGCCACGCCGATGCCCGGTCCGGGCATGATCATCACCATGAACCGGAGGCCCGGAAAGTCCACGATCATGAGCATAGGGACCACGATAAGGAACCGCACAGCCATGAGCACTCATGACGAGTGAAAAGGTTGCGAGATCACTGATGTATACAGCTTTGTTATCGAGTACTTCCTGCGCTCTGCTTTTATCCGATGGGGATCGTAGAGTTATCGGCAAATATTACGATAAATAAAAACATCACATTATTTCTTGTTGACAAGATGCGGGGGCGGCTGTAGATATAATACATATTTGAAAATCGTAATACCACAAGGGTTTGCAATTCAACCTCATGGAGATTCCTGATTCTCAAATTAGCTCCTGTTTTGTCTGCCAAAAAAATCCCAATTGGGCTGCTCGATGGGGTGTCGAGCAGCCCTGCTTTTTTCCTTTCATGCAGCATTCTTGAAGAGAGATTTTCCGCCAGATTATTGACCGCTCTGTAGGGCATGTGCTCAGTTTGACAGAAATACGATTACTCCTGAAAGAGCCGTTTATAGCAGAGACTCCCCCTGAAAGCTAAAGGAATTGTACGAAGAACTTTTTTTTGCATAATTGTGTAAATTTTTTGACTTCAATTCCAAAAATATTGTTCAATTATATCGAATACCCGATTTTCTGTCTTTTTCAGGAGTGCTGGGTAGAGATATCTCTCCCTTGATATATTCAAGGCTCTAATTTTTCAGGAGGTTTCAAAAATGGCTCAGATTAAATGGAATGATAGCTTGAGTGTAAACGTGAAAGAGATCGATGAGCAGCATAAAAAACTGATAGCAATGGTCAATGATCTCAATGATGCTATGTCGGTAGGAAAAGGGAAGGATGCTTTAGGAAAAATTCTGACCGGTTTGATCAGTTATACTGCATCTCATTTCAAAACTGAGGAAACCTACTTTGATAAATTTGGGTATCCTGATAAAATGAATCATAAAAAAGAGCATGGAGCTTTTGTAAAAAAAGCGACGGATTTCAAGAGCGGATTTGATAAGAATGAGCTTCCACTCACGGTTGAAGTATTGAACTTCATGGGCGATTGGGTGAAAAATCACATAAAAGGCACGGATAAGAAATATTCTGCATTTTTCAACCAGAAGGGATTGAAGTAACGTGCTGCAAGGGCAGATACAGAGCGGTGAGCCGTCCGCCCTGTATCTGCCGTGTTTTGTTCTTTTGTCGAAAGGTTCTGGCGAAAAGTTTTTTTCCCGCACCCTAAGCCGGGAAGGCTGTTCAGCTTTTCCAGGTATTCGTGTCCTCAGGCATGGCCTTCGATAGGATTCCCGTAGAGGGGGCGAGTGCCGAATCGTGTGCTTACGGCATAAGCGACCCCCACCGCCAGCATTATGGGAACGCTTAATTGGAATTGACCGGTCATTTCCAACACCATGATTATAGCCATCAGCGGAGCCTGGGTTGCGGCAGCGAGGGCGGCAGCCATGCCAATGACAGCGACAGTCTCGGGAGATCCGACCCATTCTGGCGGCAGTCGTATCAGCGCCATGTCACCCAGCAGGAATCCACTTGTTGCGCCGATAAACAGGGTCGGCGTGAAGAGTCCTCCTATGGCCCCTGAACCGGCGCTGAACAGAGTGGCCAGCAATTTTATTGTTAACACCAACGCCACCCACTTAACAAGCGCCCCACCATGCAGAACGTGCGATACCGTGCTGAAACCATTTCCCCAGACTTCCGGCGCCAGCGCCGACAGTCCACCGGTCAGTAATCCTCCCAGCATCAACCGCAGAGGCAAGGCAGAAATACGCGCAAAAAGAGCACGGCTGCGCTCAACTCCATACAGTAACCCGGTACCAAGACCGCCACAAAGCAAACCGGTCAGCGCCGCAAATTCAAGGTGACCAGGAGGCAGTCCAGCGGCAGGGATAAGGTATATCGGCTCGACAAGTCCTAATCCGCGTATGACAATACTGGATGCAGCTACGGCGATGAGGACCGGAGCCACCGTATGCCGGGCAAGAAAACCCAGAGCCAGTTCAAGCACGAATACCACCCCGGCCACAGGAGCGTGGTAGGCCGCACCGATGCCGGAAGCAATTCCGCACACCATCAATGCATTCCGTTCGGCGCGCGGCAATTTCAGCAGGCGTCCCAAGACGACCGATGCCCAGGCCGCGAGCTGAACCATTGGTCCCTCACGCCCCACCGACGCCCCGCTTGCCACAGAAACAAGGGATGCGGCGCTGCGCGCAAGGGTCGTGCGGTCATTGAGATCGGCTTCCCCCAGACGGGCCGCATCAATATAGTCGATATGCCTTTCGCCCTGCCGGCTCCTGGCTGCCCACCGGATTCCCAGCCACAGCAGGGTGCCGGCTAATCCTCCACCCGCAGTGCCAACAAAGATGCGCATCGCGGGTGTCAGAGCCACCGCAGCAGCTACAAGCCCATGGGATTGAGTTGTCAATCCCCATTCAATGAGCTGAATCAGCAGGCGGAATCCCATCGTGACCGCAGCTGAAACCATACCGGCAAGGGCTGCCCATACCCAAAAAAGGAGGGTAGGCATGGCAAGAAAAGGGTTTTTGGCCGATCGTTTCATGAAAAATCCTGCAATCTTCATTATTCATGCTTACAGAAAATTCTTTTTAATCGCACTTCAATGCTGAGTCCCCGGCTTTCGTTTTCTGTGAGACGATCTCCCGCCTCTGCTGAAATATATGCATGCCGCAAGGCAACCTCCATGCGACAAGAGGGTAATTTCGATTCTCCGGCCCAAGGTTTCCCCAGCATACAGGATATTTGCAGGAGAGAGTAGGGGGGACACGCGGGAAAAGCGAAAAGACAGTGCCTCACAGCATGTTTTTGCAAAATTTTCACATATGGATTTCGAAGGGCGGAAGTTGTATGGTTGAAAGATACAGGAAAGGTTTGCAAAAGTCTGGAGCGGCCCTTTCCCTCACGCCACGAGAGAGGAGTTTTATGGATCTTACTGAAAAACTGGGCAAGAGCTTTGTCATTACCACCGAACTGGGACCCGTGAAGGGGTCTCAGAGTTCCGAGTCCCTTGAAAAAGCAAAAAACTATCTGCCTCTGGACGGGATCAACGTGCATGACTGCCCGATGGGCAACCTCCGTATCAATTCAATTGCAATGTCCGTTTTACTCCAGCAGCAGTTGAAGATCGCGGCCATTCCCCATTTCACCTGCCGGGATAGAAGCCTTCTCGGCACGCAGGCCGATCTGCTTGGGGCGCATGCTCTGGGGATCAGGAACCTGCTGGTTACCACTGGCGATCCGCCTAAACACGGGCCTTATCCCTCTAAGCCGGTTTACGATTACAACACGTTGGAACTTGTCGCGCTGATCAAGAAGATGAACCGGGGTCTGGATTTCAACGACAAGGAATTCGGTGGCCATACGGATTTCAAGGTTTCCTGCACTGCGCTGCCGACTGCCAAAGATCTGGGGCATGAAATCGAACGGATGGCCCGGAAGGTGAAAGCAGGAGCCGATTTCTTTCAGACGCAGGTCGTCTATGATATCGACAGGACACTCAACTTTCTGGAAAAGGCCAAGGCTCTTAAAAAACCGGTACTGATCGGCCTGATGCCTTTGAAGAGCGTGAAGATGGCGAGATTTGTTAACGATAACGTTCAGGGAATCGATGTGCCGGAAGAGATTATCGACAGGATGGAAAACGGCGGAGCTTCAGGGGTCGATATCACCTGCGAATTTATTAAAGAGGTCCGCCCGTATATCGATGGTATCCATATCATGGCAATGGGCGATATTGCCGGAACGAACAGGATTATTGAATTCGCCCGTTCCTTCGATTGACCTCACCAATCTTCCTTTTTTCAGCTTTAACGAGGATGCCGTATGAGACGAATAGGGGTCTTTATCATAACCGCATTGCTTTTCCTGGTCTCCAACGCGGCTGCAGAAGGTTTTCGGCTGACGAGCTCAAGTCTTCAGGAAAACGGAACATTACCCATCCGGCATGTCTTTAATGGTCTTGGCTGTACGGGAGAAAACCTTTCGCCTCAGCTTTCCTGGCAAGGAGAACCTGCAGGAACGAAGAGCTTTGCGATAACCGTGTTTGATCCTGACGCTGGGACCGGGAAAGGCTGGTGGCACTGGCTGGTGGTCAATATTCCCGCCGGCATTCACAGCCTTCCGGAAAACAGCGGCAATCCGCAAAATGGACTGATGCCGCCGGATGCTCTGCAGGCCTGGAATGACTTTGGTTCTCGGGGGTATGGCGGAGCGTGCCCGCCGGCAGGCAGTCCGAGCCATCGATATCAGTTTACAGTGTGGGCGCTTGATGTCGAGGGGTGGCCGTATACGGCTGACCTTACCAGTGCCATGATTCTTGTAAATCTCCAGCGGCACATGCTTGAAAAGGACGTGCTGACAGTTATATACGGTAGGTGAAGAGCAGGGGCCGGTGCTCTTTGTCTCTTGTGTCGCCCTTTCAGGTGTAGTGGTATTGTGCAGCAGGGATATGCTCTGCTTTACTGCATGTCCGGCCAGAAACCGGGATGCCCGGCCTGAAACCGGGCAGAGGTCCCTCTCCCAAATTTTCAAAGAGCTCCGGATGAACCTTAACCTTGATCAATTGATTCACGCTCTATCCGATGCAGTTGACCTTGTCGGTGTTGACGAAGTGCAGCATGGCAAAAGGGTCGCCTATATGGCCTTCGTCTGCGCCGAATTCATGGGAATGAGCATGGTTGAAAAGACCGCGCTCTATCGGATGGGATTGCTGCATGACTGCGGCGTTTCTTCCACCCGGGTCCATCAAAACCTGATCAGCGAACTGGACTGGCTGGATTCGGATGAACACTGCCGGATAGGGGCGCAGCGCATGAAGCAGTTTTCTCCGTTGGCTTCCATGGCGGAGGCCATTCTGTACCATCATACCAAATGGGAGCAGTTGGAGAAATTACCCCTGACCGAAGAGACAAAGAGGAACGCCGGTCTCTTGTATTTGCTGGACAGGGTGGATGCACTCGCGGTAAATCAGCCGGTTTCTAATCGTCTGGCCGGAAAAGAGGCTGTGTGCCGAAAAGTGGTGGAGCTTAAAGACACCTATTTTAGTCCGGAACTTGTCGAAGTATTTCTTGCAGTTTCACGCAACGAGGCCTTCTGGATATGCATGGATCCGAACCATTTGCCTGATTTTCTGCAGAAACATCAGGATCGGACCGAGATGATTTCCGTTGATCCTGACGGGCTCAAGTCTATTGCCTCCCTGTTTGCCCAGATTGTCGATGCCAAAAGCAGGTATACGGCGGAGCATTCCTGCGGGGTTGCCTCACTTTCCCGGCATCTTGCAGAAAAATGCCGCCTGCCGCAATCGGTCTGCAGTATGATTGAGGTTGCCGGATTACTTCACGATCTTGGAAAACTGCAGGTTCCGGATGAAATTCTGGAGCAAAAAGGCGAGTTGGACATGGTCGATCTTGCCGTAATGCGGCATCACAGCTACGTGACCTATAGCATCCTCAAAAAAATTAAAGGACTTGAAGAGGTCAGCCTGTGGGCTGCAAATCATCACGAAAAACTTGATGGCAGCGGCTATCCCTTTAGAAAAACGGCAAAAGATCTGTCTCTTGAATCCCGTATTATCATAATTGCCGATATCTTCCAGGCCCTGGCGCAGACCCGGCCCTACCGTGCCTCGCAATCTCTCGGGGCTATCGTGGACTTTCTGAGAAAAGGGAGCAAAAACGGCCAGCTTGATGGAGATCTGGTCTCTCTGGTCGAATCGGATTCCTCCACCTGTTATGCCGTAGCCACCGGATTGTAGCGGGGGCTCTTTCACACAGAGACGGGGCCTGCGGAGTGCTTTCCTTGCATCTCCGGGACTTCCTCGTTTTCGCATCATAAACCTGAAAAGCAGATACGAAAACACCGGTTGCGACCAGGACGGCCATTCTGGCCAGCGGTTTTGCGGAATAGAAAAAATCTGTCCCCTTGACGCGCTTTTCTGTGGTAGAATTTGAAAATTGAAAAGGTGCCCGGTACAGAGGCAGATTCTTCAATCATAAGAGATGCAACCTGCCCCCAAGTCAGGGCCTTCTGACAGAGAAATATCGATGAAAGAACAGAAAACAAGAAGATTTCCCGCAGAATGGGAAGAGCAGGATGGTATTCTGCTTTCGTGGCCTCACAGGCAGAGCGACTGGCTCCCCTTCCTTGACGAGGTGGAACCGGTATTTATAGAAATTGCCCGAGCAATAAGCAGCTTCGAAAGGCTTGTGATTCTTGCTCCGGACAGGATTGCGTTGGAGAGCAGGCTCCGGGATTGCGGGCTTTTCATGGAAATGGTTGAAATCATCGAAATTCCCACCAACGATACCTGGATACGCGATTTTGGTCCGGTGACGGTGCTGGATGGCGCAAGACCGCTGCTGCTCGATTTCGGTTTCAACGGCTGGGGACTCAAGTTTCCCGCATACCTGGACAATCGTGCAAATAGGCGTCTGCATGCCGCCGGGACATTCGGTGCAACCCCGATTTCGACCATGGCCCTGATCCTTGAAGGCGGCAGCATCGAAAGCGATGGCAGGGGCAGCCTGCTCACCACTGCCGAATGTCTGCTGGAGGCCAACCGCAATCCCCACCTCCGGCAAGTTCAGATCGAGTCCGTCCTGGCCGGGCTGATGGGCGTTGATAATTTCCTGTGGCTGCATCACGGTTTTCTGGAAGGGGATGATACCGACTCCCATGTCGATACCCTGGCCCGGCTGTGCCCCGACGACACGATCCTCCATGTCAGTTGTGACGATCCCGGTGACCCGCATTACAAGCCCCTGCAGAGCATGCGTGCCGAGTTGGAGTCGTTCAGAACCCGTGAAGGCCGACCCTTCCGGCTGCTGCCGCTGCCCTGGCCTTCACCCTGCCGCGATGAAAACGGCGATCGCCTGCCTGCCACCTATGCAAATTTTCTGGTGATCAACGGGGCTGTCCTGGTGCCTACCTACCGTGACAGCAAAGACGATGAAGCCCTGGCGGTTGTCCGGGAGGCTTTTCCCGGCCATGAGATACGAGGCATCTGCTGCCTGCCCCTAATCAGGCAGCATGGATCGCTGCACTGCGTTACCATGCAGATTCCCAAAGGAGTATTCCCGTGAAACAATCCCTGAATGTGGCCCTGGTCCAGCAGACCTGCTGTGAGGACAGGCAGGTCAATCTGACGAAAAGCATCGAAGGCATTCGCCGGGCGGCTGAGCTCGGCGCGCAACTGGTGGTTCTCCAGGAACTCCATGCCACGCCCTATTTTTGTCAGATCGAGGATCCGCATTGTTTCGATCTGGCCGAGTCTATCCCCGGCCCGGCATGCGAACTGCTTGGCGGGGTTGCCAGGGAGTGCGGGCTCGTGATCGTTGCTTCTCTGTTCGAGCGCCGTGCGGCCGGGGTGTATCATAACACTGCGGTCGTGCTGGAAAAGGACGGCAGCATTGTCGGAACCTACCGCAAAATGCATATCCCGGACGATCCCGGCTTCTATGAAAAATTCTACTTCACTCCCGGCGATCTCGGTTTTGTGCCGGTGGATACGTCGGTGGGCAGGCTGGGTGTTCTGATCTGCTGGGATCAGTGGTATCCGGAGGCGGCACGGTTGATGGCCCTGGCCGGGGCCGAGGTCCTGATCTATCCGACGGCCATCGGCTGGGATCCGGACGATACCCCCGAAGAGAAGGGGCGCCAGCGGGAGGCCTGGCTCACTATTCAGCGGGCTCATGCCGTGGCCAACGGCATTCCGGTGCTTGCCGTCAACAG
>Ga0214165_1000211_pt1 | contig 46863 bp, 39 predicted proteins | sample TroBogypolimnion_34_FD_153004 | JGI IMG/M metagenome (GOLD analysis project Ga0214165, IMG submission 153004) | Freshwater microbial communities from Trout Bog Lake, WI - Practice 03JUN2009 hypolimnion v3 | ecosystem: Environmental > Aquatic > Freshwater > Lake > Hypolimnion/Profundal zone ... | reverse complement strand
GGTAAGAAGAAAGGGGAAGCAGATGACTAAGCAACATATACCTGTCGCGCTAGAGCGTTGCATTGATTTGCTGACCCCTGCTATCGAATACTCGCTCAAAAGAGATTCGACGACGTATGTCATCGATGCGACTCTAGGTCTTGGCGGACATGCCCGAGCGTTGCTCGCAAAGTTTCCCACGCTCATCGTTATCGGGATAGATCGCGATGAGAGCGCAATAGCGCTTGCTCGTCACAACGTCGCTCCTTTTGGCGATCGCCTCTTGATTTCGCACACAACGTACGATCAGATTGAATCGATACTTGTAGAACATCAGATTGAGAAAGTTGCCGGAATTCTCTTTGATCTTGGCGTTTCCTCAATGCAGCTCGATGATGGAGAACGTGGTTTCGCTTATTCACATGATGCTCCACTCGATATGCGGATGGATCAAAGTACGGGATCTACCGCGTTCGAAGTTCTGCATACTTATAATCATGGCGCACTCGTGCGAATTCTCCGCATGTACGGTGAGGAGAAGTTTGCGCCGCGAATCGCTGACTTCATTATCGAGGCGCGCACCGCAGGGAAATTGAACACGACGAAAGATTTGGCAGATTTGGTTAAAAACGCCATCCCTGCCGCAGCCCGGCGTACCGGTGGCAATCCCGCGAAACGGACTTTCCAAGCCCTGCGGATTGAAGTGAATCAAGAGCTATCAATTTTAGAACGAGCCATTCCTGCTGCGTTGGAAGCCCTTGAAGTGCATGGCCGCCTCGTTGTTATGGCCTACCAATCCCTCGAGGACAAAATTGTTAAAAGCGCGCTCACCGCAATTACTGAATCAAAGACGCCTCGAGGATTACCGGTCGATCTTCCAGATAGCGCCGCAAAATACGCTCTGGTTATGCGGGGGAGCGAAGCCGCTTCGGATGCTGAAATCGTTATTAACCCGCGCGCCCAATCCATGCGTTTGCGCGCCGTCGAACGGTTGGCCGCATAATGGCGATCCAACAGATTGATCAATTAGCGCCAGCGCTTTCGCAGCGCTCCCGAGTTCGCGAATTTGCCGACCAAACTCTTGCGGCTCTCAAACTCGTACCAGATTTAACCGTTGACAACAGTCAGACAGTCAGTAACCGCGCTTTCATCGGATTTTTGATTGGGGTGTTTACCGCTGGGCTCCTTCTCCTGCTCAGCGTAAATACTGCGCTCACCTCCGGTGCATTCACGCTAGAAAATATGAAACTGCATCTCGCCGCAGTTAATGATCAGCGAGATGCAATGCTCAATCAGGTGGCAATCTTCTCCTCTCCTAATACTTTGGCGATCACCGCCACGAAGATGGGTATGCAGCCTCAGCTCTCGATTAACTTCCTCAATATTGAGGGCGGGTCTACCAAGTGATCTCTCATGAAGCATTTGGAAAGCGGATCCGCTACTTAGTGGGGGCATTCCTCTTTATATTCTTAATATTCGGAGTGCGACTTGTCGATGTTCAAGCGGTTCAAGCCAATGGATATGCCAAGCGAGCCGCCAATGAGATGGTCAACCGATCGGTATGGCTAGCTCCACGTGGATCGATCACTGACGTCAATGGAATTGTTTTAGCCCGCAGTGAAGCGGCTAAAAATATCATCGTTGATCAGACGATGATCGCAGATCCCGCAACTACAGCGCAGGTAACGGCACATGCACTCGGAATGCCGGTTGCGGTGCTGCAAGCTCTTTTAACTGGCACAAAGCGTTATCAGGTGATTGAAAATGGCGTCGTTCCTATTGTCTGGGATAATTTGCAGAGCGCCCTCACTAATTACAACACGCACATTGAAAAGACCCCGGGAGGTTTAGCTAAGCGCCTAGTGGGATTCTTTAGCGAGAATGGATATACCAGGTCTTACCCAACAGGAGTTCTTGCTTCCTCCTTAATCGGTTTAACCAACGCAGCAAATCAAGGAGCAGCGGGTATCGAGGCAAGCATGAACACCGCGCTGACTGGTTCTAATGGAGAGTATGACTACGTCAACGGGGACGGTGCAATTATCCCTGGATCGCAGCAATTCATTACAGCGGCGAAACCTGGAACCGATATTCGATTGACGATTGAACGTGATATTCAATGGGTGGCCCAAGATGCCATCTCTGCTGCCGTGAAAAGTGCTAAAGCGCTCTCCGGTACCGTCATAGTTATGGACCCAAAGACTGGTGCCATATTGGCGCAGGCCAGCGCTCCAACTTTCGATCCTGCCAATCGCACAAAAATCACCCTCTCCCAGATGAGCAACCCTGCGGTGCAAGATGTTTACGAACCAGGTTCGACCGGGAAGGTTATAACGGTCGCGGCTGCTCTAGAAGAGGGAACGACCACTCCCACCACGGTCTACACCATCCCCAACGTTCTGAAGATTGCTGGGCGGACCTTCCATGATGACAAGAAGCATCCCACCGAACATTTGACGACCGCCGGAGTTTTGGCAGTTTCGAGCAATATCGGCGCTATTCAAATCGGCGGGGCGCTCTCGAACGAGGTCTTCTTCACCTACCTACAAAAGTTCGGGATAGGGCAAAGTACGGGGTCACATCTTTCGGGGGAGTCTGCTGGAATCTTGCACCCTGTTTCAACGTGGTCACTATCGTCAGCTCCAACCATGGCTTTCGGCCAAGGATATTCAGTAACTGCCATGCAGGCCACCGATGTTTTTGCAACCATCGCAAATAATGGGATTCGAGTTACTCCAAATGTGGTTGCTGGGACCATTGATTCAAATGGCATGTACACGCCATCGCGACCTGGGCAGCAGGTTCAAGTTATTAGCGCAGATACCGCAATTAAGATTCGAACTATGTTGGAGGGAGTTGTATCTAGTGAGGGAACCGCCCCAGCGGCGGAGATCCTTGGATACAAGGTTGCCGGGAAAACTGGAACTGCCATGAGGCATGATTCCTTGTGCGGTTGCTATCGTGGATATACCGCTTCATTTATCGGAATGGCCCCAGCTGATTCACCTCGATATGTTGTCAGCGTAGTTATTCAAAATCCTCAAGGATTGCACTTTGGCGGCGAAATTGCTGCACCAGTATTTAAAAAGGTCATGAGCTTTGTTCTACAAACTAAGCAAGTGCAGCCAGTTCCGTCCTCCCAAAAGCGTTATCCACTCACTCAAGCGGCACTTCGTGCAACTCCGGTTCTGGTGAAGCCATGAGCACTAACAATGCCACGCTGAAACCTATGGCCGCCTTCGAAAAGAGCCTGGGAGAATTAGCTGATTTTGTGGGCGTTGAAAAGAATCGAGCTGAGCTTAAATTTACCGGCGTCACACTGGATTCACGGGCTGTTAAACCAGGAGATCTCTTCTTCGCGCTCTCAGGAGGCAAAGCGCATGGGGCTCACTTCGCACATGATGCAATTTCGCGAGGGGCCGTTGCGGTCGTTACGGATCCGCTAGGTGCGCAATTGCTCAAAGGGTCAGTCCCCACACTTATTCTGGAAGATCCACGTGCGTGGGTGGGTGCTATCGCATCCTGGTTCTATCACAATCCCTTCGATGCTATCGAGGCCGTGGGAATTACGGGGACGAATGGAAAGACCACAACCTCCGCATTAGTCGAAGAAATTTGGCGCTTGGATGGTCGCACCAGCGGTTTTATCGGAACAATTGGAATTGCGATTGGCGGAGAGGAATTTGCCGCCCGGTTTACCACCCCTGAGGGAACAGATCTGCAGGCAATAGTTGCAACGATGCGGGAACGGCATGTGCGGAATTTGGTTATGGAAGTCAGCAGTCATGCCTTAGAACTCCGGAGGATAGCTGGTGCGCACTTTAAAGTTGTAGGTTTTACAAATTTAACGCAGGATCACTTGGATTTTCATGGCGATATGGAGAGTTACTTCCTGGCGAAAGCACGCTTATTCACATCGGAGTATGCCGATAACGCCATCGTTAATATCGATGATCCATATGGATTAAGAATCTTTAGCGATGCGCAAATTCCTATGAAATCCCTCTCTCGCTCAAATAAGAAAGCTGATTGGTACTACCAAAGTTTTGAGACGACGCCTTCGGGCACCGGATACGAGGTTGCGATACGCGGCCCCGGTGGCATTCTCATCGAAGGTCACCTTCCGCTCCTTGGTCTTCACAATTTGGATAACGCTTTGCTGGCCATCGCTCTCGCAACAGAAACTGGAGTCGACCCAGTTGCTATTTCTTATTACATGCGCGCACTCACAGCACCGGTGGGACGATTAGAGCCGGTAATTGTGGGGCAGAAATTCCTAGCTCTTATTGATTATGCGCACACTCCTGATGCCGTAAGTCGCGCCTTGGCAACCGCTCGTTCAATTACCAAAGGGCGAGTTATCGCAGTACTTGGGTGTGGCGGGGATCGGGATAAAACTAAACGCCCACTTATGGGAGAGGCCCTGCGAGCCGGTGCAGATCTAGCAATATTTACCTCGGATAATCCGCGGAGTGAAGATCCGCTACAAATCCTCATCGAGATGGTGGGAGATGCGCGCAGCGAGGGCGCTCTGGTGGAACCCGATCGTCGTGCTGCAATTGCACTAGCGGTGCTAGAGGCGCAAGAGGGCGATTGCGTTATTGTTCTTGGGAAAGGGCACGAACGGGGCCAGGAGATCCACGGAATTAAGTATCCCTTTGATGACCGTATTGAATTGGCGCGAGCTATCGAGGAGCTGGCATGATCGCTTTAACCGTGGCCGAGATCGCAGAAATAATCGATGCGCAGATCGTAAAACTTGATCCATCGATGGTGGTTACTGATTATCCAGCCATCGATTCTCGTAAAGTGGAAGAGGGTGCCTTCTTTGTAGCGCTCCCAGGTGAGCGGGTGGATGGAAATTCATATGCCAAGGAAGCGATTGAAAATGGCGCAAGTTTTGCCATAACCACAATTAATTTAGAGATTCCCTCATTGGTCGTGGCAGATTCCGCAGTTGCCCTTACCACCTTAGCAACCGTGGCTCGAGAACGGATGAAGAGCTGCACATTTATCGGCATTACTGGCTCGCATGGAAAGACCACTACCAAAGATTTATTAGGACATATTCTTCCTATTATGGGTGAATGCACATTCCCAGATGGTTCGTTCAATAATGAAATTGGCGTCCCACTTACTATATTGCGCTGCACGGACACGACACGTTTCTGCGTCGTTGAAATGGGCGCCCGACATCTGGGAGATATCACCACCCTCTGTGCAATTGCTAAGCCGCAGATCGGTGTCGTTCTTGTAGTGGGTAGCGCCCATTTAGGTGAATTTGGAAGTCGAGAAGCGATAGCTCGAGCAAAGGGGGAGTTGATCAACTCACTTCCTGCGAATGGCATCGCAATTCTTGGGGAATATGATCCGTTAACTCCACATATGGGCGAGGGAAGCGATCGCAAAAGGGTTACCTTTGGCGAAAAGAGTACGAGCAGGGTGCGCGCTGCAGATCTGGAATTTCGTGAGGGTCTAGCTCACTTTGATCTCGTGAGTGAATATGGTCGCGCACCGGTAGCGCTGCGTCTGCTTGGGGCGCATCAAGTAGCGAATGCGTTGGCCGCCGCAGCGGTAGCGCTGGAAGTTGGCATACCCATTGAATCTGTTGCTGCCGCGCTATCCACGGCCGAGCCACGGAGTAAGTGGCGCATGGAACTGCATGACGTGGATGAACTCTTACTCATTAACGACTCTTATAACGCAAACCCTGAGAGTATGCAGGCTGCGCTACGCACCCTGGTGCTGTTGACTCAAGAACGCGGAGGTTCCTCCTGGGCTGTGCTCGGGAAAATGCATGAACTCGGCGAGTCAGAACGTGAAGAACATCTACGAATTGGCAGACTCGCCTCTAAGTTGGGGGTGGATCATTTGGTTGCTGTCGGTACAGAGCTCTATCTCGATGGGCTCCAACTCGATCCCGACGCTGGTGATGAGATGCTGACCCACTACTTCCTGACGCAGGAAGAAGCCTTAGATATGTTGGTTCACGTTCAACGTGGAGATGTTCTCTTGGTAAAAGCTTCGCGGGCAGAGCATCTCGACGAGCTCGCGGAAAAATTATTAGCGAATTGGCAGGTTGGAAAAGAATGAAAGAGATCCTGCTAGCGGGCACAATTTCGACGCTATTGAGCTTTGCCCTCACCCCCATATTTATTCGTTTTCAGGCCTCCCGAGGTTATGGCCAGCAAATTCGCGATGATGGTCCTACCAGCCACCATGTTAAGCGTGGAACCCCGACAATGGGCGGCGTAGTTCTGCTGATCGCTGCAGTTATTGGATATTTTGGATCGCACCTTATTAACGGAGTGCGAGTAAGCGCATCGGCGCTCTTGGTGATTGGTTTGGTCTTGGGATTGGGATTTGTCGGTCTCCTCGATGATTGGCTAAAGATCGTAAAGCAGCGTTCGCTTGGATTGCGAGCAAAGCAGAAACTTCTGGGGCAGGCACTAGTTGCGGGAGGCTTTGCATTTGCCGGGTTGCATTTCAAGGATAGTTTCAAGCTAACACCGATTTCATTTCACCTTTCAACGGTACGCGATACCTCACTGGCGCTGGGTACGGGTTTTGTCATTATCTGGGTGGTATTTTTAGTATTGGGTACAAGCAACGGAGTAAATCTCACCGATGGCCTCGACGGATTAGCGAGCGGCACATCCATTATGACGCTGCTCTCCTTTGTAGTTATTGGTGTCTGGGAGTTTCGTCAGAGTTGTGGGCTGGCAAGTGTCGAGGTACTCACTTCAAAGTGTTACATGGTGCGCGACCCACTAGACCTTGCGGTTCTAGCTGCAGCTTTTGCCGGATCGTGCGCCGGATTCCTTTGGTGGAATACCTCACCTGCCCGCATCTTTATGGGCGACGTTGGATCTCTTGCACTAGGTGGAGCAATTGCTGGATTGGCTATCACGTTACGTATTGAGATGTTGCTCGCTGCACTAGGTGGACTCTTCGTCATCATCACCATGTCAGTGATCATTCAAACTTTGTATTTCAAAATTTCAGGCGGGAAAAGGGTATTTAGAATGGCCCCCTTGCAGCATCACTTCGAACTATTAGGGTGGGCTGAAGTAACAATCGTGATCAGGTTCTGGATCATCGCGGGTCTAAGCGTTGCTGCAGGGCTCGGCCTCTTCTATGCGCAGTGGGTGACCTCCTAAATGTCATTCATGCATGAACTGTCAGCCAAAAAAGTGGCAATCATTGGCGCTGGAGTGACAGGTTCTGCTCTCTTGGATTTCTTTATCACCCGTGGCCTCAAGGCAGATTTGTACGATGAGAAGGCTCCAGGAGCGCTACGCGAGGTGAACTCTGCCTACGATTTAGCCATTGTCTCACCGGGTTGGCGGCCCGATCACCCCATCATTCTTGCTATTGAAGCCACTGGCTGCGAAATCTTGAGTGAGATTGATTTTTCATGGAAGGTGAAAGAGGAGATTGCCCCCGACCAGAAGTGGATTGCGCTTACGGGTACAAACGGGAAGACCACCACCATCCAAATGGTGCAGTCAATCTTTGATTACAGTACAAAGAGTGGCATCGCTTGTGGAAATGTTGGTGAACCAGTTATCGCAGTGTTGGCTTCAGGAGAGAGATTCGATTACCTGGCCTTGGAGTTATCATCTTTTCAATTACACTGGAGTCGACTGGCACATTTCGAAGCGGTTGCACTCCTTAACATCGCCCCGGACCATATCGATTGGCATGGTTCATTCGATCTATATGCACAAGCGAAGTTGCGCCTCTTGGAGGCGAGCTCGGTTGCAATCATTAATGGAGAAGATAGCGAAAATGTCATTAGATCGGCATCATGGCCGGGTCGTAAAATCTTCTATAATCTCGATACCCCGCAAGCTGGTGAATTGGGGTTAGTCGAAAATCTATTACTCGATCGGGCATTTACATCTGACCCATCACGCGCCGTAGATTTTGCAGAACTTTCCGACATACATCCAGCAGTACCGCACAATGTTTCTAATGCCCTGGCCGCTGCCGGTCTCGCCCTTGCGATCGGAATTTCTCACGAAGAGATTAGAGCTGGACTGCAGCACTTCACCCTGGATCGTCACCGACTCGAGGTCGTGCTGGAAAAAGATGGAATCTCCTGGGTAAATGATTCAAAAGCAACTAATCCCCATGCAGCAGCTGCCGCATTGCTCTCGCACATCTCATCCATTTGGATCGCAGGAGGCTTAGCGAAGGGTGCGCAAATGGGGCCACTCATCCAGCGCTGTTCACCGCGAATAAAGGCAGCAATCCTTATTGGACAAGATGCACCTATTATCGCCACAGCCCTTTCCAAGTTCGCGCCTCATATCCCATATTTCATCGCGCCGTTTAACGGGGATTCGCAGGAATTAATGCGCGATGTGGTGACAAGGGCGAAGTCTCTGGCGGTGAGCGGAGATACGGTACTTTTAGCGCCCGCTTGCGCATCTATGGACCAATTTGAAGATTATGCCGATCGCGGCGAAAAATTTGCAGGAATGGTGCGGGAGGTGGTTGGGAGATGAGTATAAAAGAGCCAACCCGCCGTCAAAAATATTCGAATTATTTGCAACGTCCCGACGCCCCTTATTATCTAATTCTAGGTTCTCTGACCTTCTTATCTGGGTTGGGAATCGTGATGGTTCTTTCAGCCTCTAGTGTCGTTTCATTGCAGCAATCTGGATCAACGTATTCAATTTTCTTTAAGCAACTCCTCTTCTTTGCGGTTTCAATTCTTATTCTGCTCGTTGTTTCAAATTGGAAGACAAGCGTGTGGGAACGAATCACGCGCTATTCCTTCCTCCTTTCATTCCTAGCGCTCTGCCTTCCGCTTATTCCAGGAATTAAATTGACGGTAAATGGCAATACCAACTGGATTCACTTCGCAGGATTCACCATGCAGCCTTCGGAGTTTGCGAAACTTGGTTTGATTTTGTGGTGTTCCGGACAACTTCGCAAATTCGATGAGACGGTTGTCGATCGCTCCGCCATGCGCCATGTAGGTTTCGTTCTCTCAGGAACGCTCCCACTTGTGCTCTTGATTCTCAAAGGCGGTGATCTGGGCACTACGGTCATTATTCTCGGGGTAGTTTCCACAATGCTCTTTGTGAGTGGACTTCCTCTGCGCCACTTCATTTTTCTAGGGCTGATGGCTGTTGCAGGAGTAGTTGGGATGGTCGCCTTAGCGCCGTATCGCTTGCATCGCTTCGCTGCAGTATTGAACCCATTTGCTCCCGCGGTTTATAAATTAGCTGGCTGGCAACCGGCACACTCCGTTATGGGGTTGGCAAGTGGTGGCCTCTTCGGAGTGGGATTAGGAGCGAGTCGACAGAAGTGGGGCAATCTCTCAGAGGCCCATACTGATTTCATTTTTGCAGTTATTGGCGAGGAGCTTGGTCTGCTCGGTACCTTGGTTGTTCTCGCGCTCTTTGCAGCACTTATTTATGGAATCTTTCGGACGGCGATGCAGGCGAAGGATCTCTTCTCTCGTTACGCATGCGCAGGCGTTGGAGCCTGGTTGATGATGCAAGTAATCATCAACGTAGGGTCAGTCATTGGAGTTCTTCCCGTGGTTGGCGTAACCCTTCCCTTCATAAGTTATGGCGGCTCATCGCTCATCGCCAATTTCCTAGGGGTGGGCTATGTCCTTAATGTCGCGCGCAAGGATCCCAGAGTTCGTGCGGCAATCAGCTCCCGTAAGAGAGCATAAGAGTGAGCACGATATTCTTCGCAGGAGCCGGAACCGCTGGCCACGTTGAGCCCGCGCTTGCGGTGGCACGCTGGTTACGTGAGAACTACCCAGAAATCGACTCTCATTTTATTGGTACGAGTGAAGGCGTAGAGAATGTCCTGGTACCCGCTGCGAATTTTCCATTACATCTAATCAACAAGGTGCCATTCCCACGTCGCCTTGATAAGAAACTCTTGAGCTGGCCCTGGAGGTTTAGTCGAACCTTGGCTCAAACGCGAGAGTTAATTGCGAAGGCAGATCTAGTGATCGGATTTGGCGGATATGTTGCCGCACCTGCCTATCTCTGCGCACGCCGTCAGGGAATTCCAATTGTGGCACATGAGGCAAATGCCAAGATGGGGATGGCGAATAAATTGGCGATCCGCTGTGGCGCCGTAGCACTTCGTGCCTTTGGCGAAGACTCACCAGATCGAGTGGGGATACCGCTACGTCGAGAGATTCTGGAGTTAGCCGCGATGGAGCCGAAAGCTCGGCGGCACGCGCGCGAAGTGGCGTTGCACGCAATGAACTTGGATCCTCAGATTAAAACTATTCTGGTCTTTGGTGGATCCCAAGGATCGATGAAGTTCAACGAAACTATTGCGCAATCGCAACGTGAGATCTCCCGTCGCGGTTATCAAATAATTCATGCAGTTGGCGCGAAGAATGAATTGCCGCTGGCGCAAGCTGGTTATTTTCCAGTGCGATACATCGATGACATGGCCCGCGCATATGCAGCGAGCGACCTTGTGATTTCGAGAAGCGGCGCTGTGACGGTCGCGGAAGTCGGTATCTTGGGCATTTATAGTCTCTTTGTTCCACTTCCTATAGGAAATGGCGAACAAGGGGAGAATGCCAAGGTAATCACAGCAAGAGGTGGTGGAGAACTAGTAAGTAATTCAGATTTTACATCTACCTGGTTACTCTCTCATATCGACCAATTAATGGTGAGCGCTGAAAATTGGAGTTCTTCTGGCAAGCGCATGGATTTTCCACTCGACGCCAGCGCAGAAATTGGACGCCGATCTCTGAAAGTATTGGCTCATGAGTAACTTGAAGAAGCTCGCTGGCAAGCGAATCCATTTTGTAGGGATCGGTGGAGCAGGGATGTCGGGGATTGCTCGCATCATGCTTTCGCAGGGGTTTTTAATTAGCGGAAGTGATGTTAAGGAAAGTGCAATTACCCAATCCTTGGCAGCCCTCGGGGCGCAGATCTTCATTGGGCACAATGCCTCTAATGTTCAGGGGAGCGATCTGGTAGTTACCTCCGGGGCAATTTCTCCAGAGAACCTCGAGCTAGTTGCTGCGCAAGAACACGGTATCGAAACCATAACACGGGCCCAAGCGTTAGCAATTCTCATGGAGGGAAAGCGATCGATCGCGGTCGCCGGAACTCATGGCAAGACAACTACGACTTCAATGCTGACTGTTGCGCTGCAGCGAGCTGGATTAGATCCTTCCTTCGCGATCGGTGGGCTAATAAATAGTTCAGGCGTAAATGCTCACTTAGGTAGCGGCGATATATTTATCGCTGAAGCAGATGAGTCAGATGGCTCGTTCACGGCTTACCACCCGCTGGGCGCTATCATCACAAATCTTGAGCTGGACCATGTGGATCACTTTGCTTCAATCGAAGACCTCTACGCGATTTTTATCGATTTTATCGAAACTATTCAAAGCAATGGTTTTGTTATTGCCTGCATTGATGATCCGGGCGTAGTTGAACTCCTCTCCCGAGTCACTCGGAAGGATTTGACGTTTATTACCTACGGCGCACACGAGGCAGAGTTCGCAATATCTAGAGTTGTACTGGAACCATCCTCTTCCTTTGCGCGCATCACGAAGAACGGAAAGGTTCTCCCAGAATTACATTTAACGATTCCAGGTCTTCATAATCTGTTTAATGCGGTGGCTGCTCTAGCTGCTGGAGAGCGATTAGGGGCGAACGTTTCTGAGTTGATACATGGGCTTGAATCCTTTAGCGGCTCACGCCGTCGCTTTGAACATAAGGGCAAGATACATGGGATAGAAGTTATAGATGATTATGGCCATCATCCCACGGAGATTCGAGTTACTCTGGAAACTGCAAAAGCTTATGCCGCACCTGGGAGAGTGATCGTGGTCTTCCAACCACATCGCTTTTCGCGTACTCAAGCATTCTTTAATGAGTTTGCCAGATCACTGGAACTTGCCGATCGTGCCTTCGTCCTTGAAGTCTATCCAGCGAGCGAAGTTCCCATCCCAGGTGTCACCTCTCAATTGATAACGAGAGCTTCCAGCACCGGCACAATTTTTCATGAACCTTCCATGCTTAGTGTGGTGAAGGATGTACTTGATATTGCAGTGCCTGGTGATGTCATCATGACGCTAGGAGCGGGGGACGTAAATTCTCTTGCGCCAGTAATCGTGCAAGCGCTCGAAGAGAGATATGCGTAAACGGCGCTACCGCAATGCGCCAGGCATTCTCCTTGCGCTCGTGCTTATCGCCTTGTTAGGTTATTTTCTCGGCTGGTCTAAGGCGCTAGAAATTCGCTCGATAGAGATATCGGCCTCGGGAAACGAAGCCATTGTTACGCGGCTGCTGATACCGAAAGATATTCATATTGGCCTACAAATTGCACGTGTAAGTTCGCAGCGCATTGCACACGATCTATCCGCGTTGACGTGGGTGGACTCTGTCAAAGTTGATAGACGTTGGCTGGCGCATGATCTGCGAATCACAATCACCGAGCACCACCCGATCGCGCAATATATTGATACCCAAGGCGCCACTGAATATTTTGATGCGCAGGGATACAACTTCACGACTCCCAATCCACCCCCTGGGCTTCCAGTAATCAACTTTGCGACAGTGGGTTCAGATTCTCGGGCTGCTATGGCAACCTTTTTGTCGCAGACTCCGGCAGATCTAACTGCACATCTATCGAGCCTCTCCGTTGATCAAGGCAATCTCATCAATCTCACAACCTCGCTACCCGGGTACAAGGAGTTGGCCATCTCCTGGGGAGCGACTAGCGATATTCCCTTGAAAATAAGGGTTTTACGTCAGCTCTTGGCTCTGCCTGAAAATAAGAGAATCAACAGTGTCGATCTTTCAAATCCGTTATCTCCAATAGTGAAGTAATTACTCTCAACGTTGCATTTAGAGATTGCTCGCTCTGCAGATCGTGTCGGTTATTGATTGCATCCGCGCTGAACCCTACTTTTACCGCATAAGAAGTGGGCAGTGCTTTAAGTCTCGACTTGAGATTTAGAGTCTTAGGAGAGGTACATCGTGGCGACACCGCAAAATTATTTGGCCGTAATCAAAGTTGTAGGAATTGGTGGCGGAGGAGTGAACGCTGTCAATCGCATGATTGAAGCGGGCCTCAAAGGTGTCGAGTTCATTGCGATCAATACCGATGCACAGCAACTCATCATGAGTGATGCCGATGTGAAATTAGATATCGGACGTAAATCAACTCGTGGCCTTGGGGCTGGTGCATCTCCTGAAGTGGGACGCCAAGCAGCACTTGATCACATTGAAGAGATCGAGGAAGTCTTACGCGGAGCCGATATGGTTTTTGTTACTGCAGGTGAAGGTGGCGGAACGGGAACTGGTGGTGCGCCGATCGTTGCGAAAGTTGCGAAGGATATGGGGGCGCTTACCGTTGGAGTTGTTACAAAGCCATTTTCATTTGAAGCAAAGCATCGCACCTTACAAGCCGAAGAGGGAATCGATCTGCTTCGTCTCGAGGTTGACACTTTAATTGTTATTCCAAATGACCGACTTCTTGCTATATCGGATCGTTCTATCACTGCGGTGGAAGCTTTCCGCAGCGCTGATCAAGTCCTTCTCTCTGGCGTGCAGGGCATCACTGATTTAATTACTACACCTGGACTTATCAACCTCGACTTTGCCGACGTGAAGAGCGTCATGCAGGGCGCTGGTTCGGCATTAATGGGGATTGGCTCTGCTCGTGGAGAGGCTCGTGCAACACGAGCCGCAGAATTGGCCATAGCGAGTCCATTGTTGGAAGCTTCGATAGATGGTGCCCGCGGGGTACTGCTCTCTATCGCTGGGGGTTCCGATCTGGGGCTCTTTGAACTGAGCGAAGCGGCTGAACTTGTTGCAAAATCTGCCCATCCCGATGCAAATATTATATTTGGAACCGTTATCGATGATGCATTAGGTGATGAAGTACGCATTACGGTAATTGCTGCGGGTTTTGACGGCGGCGAACCTAAGCGAGCACCTATGCCAACGATCAATGCTGCCGCACTGAGTGGACAGGCAGATCCGATCGCAGCAAATGATCCCATTGCCGTAGCGCTCGAGCTCAGCGGGAGTGAAGATACTGTGGAGATTGCAGTTGCCGCAGTTCCTCGTCGGCGCGTGACTTTCCAAGATCTCGTGAGCGAGGATGAGATAGACGTTCCTGACTTCATGAAATAAATGTCACGAACTCTCTTTACCTCCCGATATGGGGGAGACTTGAAAGATCCGGTCCAACGCGAGGCGCTTCGCATCTGTCTTGCCTTGCCGGTGCTGCATTTCATGAAGCAGAGTCACAGCGAGACCGTAAGAGTTGTTGACAGTGCGCCGGGCGAATTTGAATGTGATGCACTCATCACAAATACTAAAGGCGTTGGGTTGGCGGCTTTGGCAGCTGATTGCATGCCTGTGACCTTCTCTTCATCCGAGTGGGTAGGCGTGGCTCATGTGGGTCGAGTGGGATTTACGAAGGGGCTAGCCACAAAGACCGTGACGATGATGAGAGAGTTAGGTGCGGGCAAAATCAGCGCGACGATAGGTCCTAGCATCTGCGGAAGATGTTACGAGGTGTCACCAGATATGTATCGGGAGATTTCACATCTTTTTCCAGCGACGAAAACTTCCGATGAAGCCCATTCGCTCGACCTTCAATCTGGCCTGATCTGCGAATTGGAGGCGGTTGGGGTTCTCGTCAGCAATCTGAACATATGTACCTTAGAAAACTTAGATTACTTCTCCTTCAGACGTGATGCAGAGAGTGCTCGTCAAGCAGGGGTGATTTCATTGTGAACCGACAAGTCGAGATCGCGCAGCGCCTCTTGGAAGTAGAGGAATGTATTGCAGTGGCTGCTCGTAGGGCAGGGCGAGAGCGCAAGGAGATCGAATTAATAGTTGTGACGAAAAACTTTCCCGTTGAGGACGCGCAGATTCTCTACCAGTTAGGTGCACGGGCATTTGGTGAAAATAGAGATCAAGAGGGTGCCCTCAAATCGCAATTATTGCCGAAAGATATTGCGTGGCATTTTCAAGGGCAGATACAAGGCAGGAAGATCAAATCAATTGCACATTGGGCCGACTACGTCCATTCTCTGGACTCACTCGATCATGCTCGCAAATTTGATGGTATTCCGGAGCGTCGGGTGCGAAATTTCTTCATTCAAGTGAATTTAGAGCCGATGCGATTAGATCGAGGCGGGGTTTCTGCGAAGGATCTAGAACCGTTGCTGGAAGCAATAAGTGCAGAGACCCAGATTTCGCTCATAGGCCTGATGACGGTTGCTCCCACGGGGGTTGAGCCCGAGCGCGCCTTTGCCGAGATGAGGGAGATTCACGACCGTACTCTTCGCTCCTTTCCTACTGTTGCTGCACTCTCGATGGGGATGAGTGGAGATTTTGAGGCCGCCATCGCCGCTGGTGCGACACATTTACGGATCGGGAGTTCAATCCTCGGTTCTCGTGAACTACCAGCCTAAAATTAGGCCATGGCTAATGTATTTAAGAAGGCAGCTAACTACCTCGGACTTGTAGATGAAGAGGAAGATATCCAGCCTGTCGTTGCGGTCGAAGCCCCTCGTCGTGGAGTTCGCTCAGTTGCTCAAGCAGCCCGTCCAACGTTCAATCCAATCCCTGCACCAGCGTTTGCGCCTGTGCAAGAGGCGCTGCCCATCATGGATCAAATTTTTACCATCCACCCTCGTTTTTATAATGAAGCACGCACCGTTGGCGAGCGTTATCGCATGAGTCAACCAGTATTGATGAACCTTTCGGATATGGATGAGTCTGAGCGCAAGCGCCTAGTTGATTTCGCCTCAGGGCTTGTCTTTGGACTGCATGGAAGCATCGAACGCGTTACATCGAAGGTTTTTCTTCTCACTCCGGCAAATGTTCGGGTTAGCACCGAGAACAAGACAGCAGCGGCAGAAGCAAGTTTCTTCAATCAGAGCTGATTTAGTCTCAAGGCGGGTGGAGTAGAACAATGAACGGTTTTGGAATTGCCCTTGTATGGGTTCTTCAGCTATTTATCATCTCGCTCTTTGCTCGAGTGATTCTGGACTACATCAGGATATTTTCACCCTCCTTTCGCCCCCGTGGCCTGATCCTTGCTATCGCTGAGGCGGTGTATGCCATTACAGATCCAGTGATGCGTTTTGTACGTCGCTTTATTCCACCGTTACGCATTGGCCCAGTGGCAGTTGATATCTCATTTATTCTGATCTTCTTTGTAACTGAAATTCTTATTTCGTTCGCACGTCGCATACATTAATTTAATTCTTGGTGAGCACCAGTGCTAAACCGATCTCATTCTCTGCTGCGTTCAGCGTTTCGTCGCGAATGATAGAGAGCGCTAAGACTTCTTCGGAAATTTGATCAACATACTTCGCTATCGCTGCGGCAACATCTGCCTCGGAATTCCAACGCACATTAATTCGATCGCTAATATCAAAGCCCGAGTTCTTACGCTGCTCCTGAATTGTGCGCACTACTTCGCGCATTAAACCTGCTTGCAGCAATTCGGGGGTGAGGGTAAGGTCCAAGGCAACGCTCTCGCCCGAGTGGCTAGCTACCGACCATCCCTCTTTAGGAGTCTCTGTGATAATCAGATCATCGCTCGAGAGTTGGGCGATTTTTCCTTCGTAGTTCAGCTCGTAACTTCCGGATGCGCGCAGAGAGTGAACTAGCGCGGCAGCATCGGCCTGGGTAATTGCCGCTGCGATCGCCTGCACATCCCCTCCATAGCGAGCCCCAATGCTTCTGAAATTAGCTTTGATTGCGATACTTACTAGACCTTCGCTCTCATCGCCGAGAAGATCAAGTCTCAAAACATTGAGCTCATCTTGAATATGTTCACGAATCTCTGGATCCATCGCCCCCCAGCCTGACGCCGCCACTAAGGCACGTGAGAGTGGTTGACGGATCTTTAGCTTGGATTCAGCTCGTGCGGCACGTCCCAATTCAACCAGGCGGCGCGAGAGCGCCACAGATGCCGATAGCTTGGAATTGATAGCTTCTACATCCGATGCTGGAAAAGAGGAGAGGTGAACCGATTCGTGGGTGTTGGGTTGGCCAATGCGAACCAACGTCTGCCAGACATGTTCAGTGATGAAAGGGACCAAAGGTGACATGAGTTGCGTAAGCGTCTTGAGACAGGTGAAGAGCGTAGTGAGTGCATCGGTATCGCCATCCCAGAAACGGCGACGAGACCTACGTACATACCAGTTTGATAGATCGTCGATAAATGTGGCGAGGAGACGGCCTACCTCTTGTGAGTTGAAATCTTCAAAGGCAATATCGACTGATGTGATCAACTGATTAAGTTCAGAGATTATCCATCGATCCATTGTTACTTCAGATGCTTTTACTTCGGCGGCAAATTCAAAGTTAGCAGCGTGGGCATAAAGGCTAAAGAAGGAGACGGTGTTCCAATATGTAAGCAAGGTTTTTCGTACAACATCGGAGAGAGCATCGTGCCCCACGCGCCGAGCGCTCCATGGTGAACCAGCAGCCAGCATGTACCAGCGCACAGCATCAGCCCCATGCTGATCCATTAGTGGCATGGGTTGGAGAACATTTCCTAGATGCTTGCTCATCTTTCTGCCATCTTTATCTAAAATGTGGCCAAGACAGAGAACGGTCTTGTAGGAAGATTCATCAAAGACCAGGGTGCCAATTGTCATCAAGGTATAGAACCATCCACGAGTTTGATCTATTGCCTCGCAAATGAAGTCTGCTGGGTATGCGGCGGCTAGCGCCTCTTGGGATCCCTCTTTATGCGGGTAGCCCCATTGCGCAAATGGCATTGCTCCTGAGTCATACCAGCAATCGATAACTTCGCTGACGCGATTCATGGTTTGTGAACATTCAGGACAGGGAAAGGTAATGTCATCGACAAAGGGGCGGTGCGGGTCGGTGGTTCGCACATCTTGGCCAGAGAGCGTTGAAAGTTCGGCGAGCGAACCCACGCAATGTAGATGGTTCTCTGGACAGCGCCACAATGGGAGGGGAGTGCCCCAATACCGATTTCGGGAGATGGCCCAGTCGATGTTGTTTTCCAGCCAATCGCCATAACGGCCAGTTTTAATGGTTTCCGGATGCCAATCGGTCTTAGCGTTCTCTGCGATCAATTTTTCTTTTATCGCAGTGGTGCGGATATACCACGACGGTTGCGCGTAATACATAAGTGGAGTGTGGCAACGCCAGCAGTGTGGGTATGAGTGTTCGAACTGAAGTTGGCGGAAGAGCACTCCCCGAGATTTCAATTCCCGTACTAGTGTTTTGTCAGCATCTTTAAAGAAGACTCCACCTACCAGTGGTACTTCAGGCAAGAACTTTCCATCAGGTGCCATTGGGTTAACGACTGGGAGGCCATATTGACGACTCACCTGTAAATCATCGGCTCCAAAGGCGGGTGATTGATGCACGAGCCCGGTTCCATCTTCAACGGTGACGTAATCCGCCAAGACGATGAAATGAGAATTGGGAATTTCAATGAGATCGAGTGGACGCTGGTAGGTAATGTGCTCTAACTCGGAACCGAGATAAGTAGCGATGACAGTGCGATCTTCTCCCAGGAGATGTGCGAGATTTGTTGCGATGACCAATCTTTCGGTTTTATCGTCGCGAGCGATTTCGCAGACTTGATACTCAACCTTCGGATTGACAGCGATGGCGGTATTTGAAACTAAGGTCCATGGAGTAGTTGTCCACACTAAGAAGGCAGCGCCTAGGTCTCCAATCGCTCCTGATGTTGCCGGGAAGCGGACATACACCGAAGGATCGGTAACCGTCTCATACCCTTGCGCCAACTCGTGATCAGATAATCCAGTTCCGCAGCGTGGACAGTAGGGAGCAACGCGATGGTCTTGGACTAAAAGACCCTTCTGCCAAATCTGTTGCAGTGACCACCAGACACTCTCAACATATTCAGGGGACATCGTCCAATATGCTTCATCGAAGTCAACCCAGAAACCCATTCTGCGCGTCATCGAGGTGAACTCATCAACGTGGCCTTGAACTGAGTCGCGACACTTTTCATTGAAAGCTGCGATGCCATACTTTTCGATATCGCCCTTGCCGGTAAAACCTAAAGCTTTCTCCACGGCGATTTCGACTGGCAATCCGTGGCAATCCCAGCCAGCTTTGCGAATTACCTGCTTGCCCTTCATCGTCTGATAACGGGGGAAGAGATCCTTAAAGACCCGCGCTTCAATGTGATGGGTGCCAGGGGATCCATTTGCTGTTGGCGGACCCTCGTAAAAGGTCCAGCGAGGAGCGCCGTCGCGAGCACGGACGCTCTTGGAGAAGATTTCATTCGCCTCCCAGAAGTCAAGGATCTGGCGCTCGGTAGCCGGGAGATCAATTTGAGGCGGGAGGCTATTAAATGGGTGCGAGCCTTGGCCTGCCATCTCAACTCCTCGCTATCGATTCTTTGGGCGGGGGATCGTTGGAAAAATCCCTCGAACTCTAGTGAAAGGGCGAGTCTAGCGCGGCGAAGTTGGTATTTCAGCGCTCTTCGCTCTAGCCTTCTCATTCGCAGGTAACTCACAAAGGTGGCCTCTGGTGGCTGCTCGTATGTGGGCTGACTAGAGAAGTGACTATTGATATGACTCCTACGGCAAAGAAGGCTCCCGCTAAGAAGGCTATTTCCAAGAGCGAAATTGCTAAGAAGAGCGCGGTTAAAAAGGCCCCACCAGCAAAAAAGCTCGTGGCGAAGAAACTAGTGGCTAAGAAAGCAGTGAAACCCGTGCCAGCAAAGAAAGCCCCTGTAGCAAGCAGCGCCAAGAAAGCAGTAGTCAGCAAGAGTGCGCCCGCCAAGAAGGTCGCCGCCGGTTCCGCGAAGAGTGTTAAGCCAACTCTGGCGAAGAGCCCTACCGTAGCCAAGATTCCCGCTAAGAAAGCTCCAGGCAAACCATTTCCCGCAAAGTTGCAGAGTACAACGACAGGCGATTCGACGACCATCACCGTGACCCCGCATGAAGTTAATACCGGCCCAGAAGTTGTTATCGAAGAGCGCCGGTTGGTTATGCCTCCACCGCCACGTCCCGTAAAGAGCGGCAAGCGCAACCATATTCTTAAGCCGATCAAAGGTGCCCCTGCTCCGTTGGTTGTAAATGAGAATGAGAACCCATGGAACGCCGCCGAATTAAAGACTATGCGCTCTGAACTCGCTAAAGAGCTGGTCCGTTTGAAATCCGAGTTAAGCGAAGCTGAAGGCGAGATGCAAGATCTCATCTCGGCTGCTGGAGTTGGTGCTGGCGATGATCAAGCCGATGCAGGTACCAAGACTTTTGAGCGTGAGCACGAGATGTCTCTTGTATATAACGCTCGTGACATGGTGCTTCAAACCGAGCGTGCCGTCGAACGAATCGATACTAAGACGTATGGACGGTGCGAAGAGTGCGGCAACGCAATTGGTAAAGCGCGTCTGCAAGTCTTCCCACGTGCAACTCTCTGTATGGCATGTAAACAGAAAGAGGAACGGCGCTGATCAGCTCAGCACCCCATAGAAAAGCAGTTAGATCCTTACTCGCGCTTGCCATCGCAATAATCGCGATTGACAGCGGTTCGAAAGTGCTGGCCTTGCACACGTTGGGTGTAAATCCAAAGCCAATTCTTGGTTCTTTTTTACAGCTGCAATTGACCACTAACTCTGGAGCGGCTTTTGGCATCGCGCAGAGCGCCACAATATTCCTCTCTCTCCTTTCCTTCTTGGCAATTGCAGGCATCTACCTCTTTTCGAAATCGATTACCTCACGCTCGTGGGGGATCGCTTTAGGGTTCCTCCTGGGCGGTATATGCGGCAATCTGGTGGATCGACTCTTTCGACCACCCTACTTGTTGCATGGCCAGGTCGTTGATTGGATTCGATTGCCACACTGGCCGATATTTAATCTGGCAGATACCTCTATTGTTATCTCTGCAGTAACCATTGCAATTCTCCTTTTAAATGATGTGAAACCGAGGTCCCGTTATGACGTTCCCTGAACGCGAATTAAAGGTGATCTCTATCCCAGAAGGGTTAGATCAAGAGCGGGTAGATGCCGCCCTAGCGCGCATGTTGGGCCTCTCTCGCTCGGCTGTAGTTTCGCTCATCGAAAATGAAGAGATCGCCCGCGGTGGTAAGCCAGTTACAAAGTCGGATAAAGTTTCGACTGCAGATGTCCTTGAAATTTTGATGCCACCAGCCAAGAGTGCGCCACAGTTAACTCCCACTCCCGTTGAAGGTCTTGAAGTGGTCTATAACGATGAGCACATTATTGTCATTAATAAGCCCGCAGGCGTCGCTGCCCACCCCAGTCCAGGATGGCAGGGCCCAACAGTTATTGGAGCAGTGATTGCAGCCGGATACAACGTATCTACGAGTGGCGCTGCCGAACGACAAGGCGTAGTTCATCGTCTCGATGTGGGAACGACCGGCCTAATGGTGATTGCTAAAGATGAGATCGCCTACTCATCGCTCAAAGATCAATTTAGGGATCGCACCGTGACCAAGGTTTACCATGCCATGGTTCAAGGTCATATGGATCCATCCCAAGGAACCATCGATGCCCCTATTAACCGCCATCCGCGCGAGGATTATCGTTTTGCAGTGGTCGCAGATGGCAAGCCCTCCATCACCCACTACACCTCCCTGGAACTCTTTCCTGCCGTCTCGCTCCTCGAGATCGAACTCGAAACCGGACGCACCCATCAAATTCGCGTCCATTTTGCCGCGCTGCATCACCCGCTTGTCGGCGATCTCACATACGGGGCAGATCACACCATTGCCGACCGCTTGAACATCCACCGCCCTTGGCTGCACGCTCGCGAACTCAAATTTACCCATCCCGTAACCGGAGAGAAGATGGCATTTGCCTCGGAATACCCCTTAGACCTGACACGCTCACTGGACGAGCTTGAGCAAAATAGCCGTCAGAATTAGCCACAGTAGTAATCTCGCTAACCGTGTCGCAGAAATCCAATTTCGTCCACCTCCATGTCCACACCGAATACTCGATGTTGGATGGTGCGGCGCGCGTTGAAGAGTTGGTCAAAGAGGTAGCTAGACAAGAGATGCCGGCGATCGCGATTACAGATCACGGGAATGTCTTTGGAGCCTTTGAATTTAATAAACAAGCCCGTAAAGCTGGTGTCAAGCCGATCATCGGAATTGAAGCCTATGTGGCCCCCGAGAGCCGTTTTGATAAGAAGCGTGTCAAGTGGGCTGATGGCGGCGAAGATGATGTTTCGGGTGGTGGGGCATATACCCACATGACGCTACTCGCGGAAAATAATGTAGGGCTCTCAAATCTTTTCAAATTGTCTTCACTAGCATCGCTTGAGGGATTTTATTACAAGCCACGAATGGATCGCGAACTTCTTGCGCAATATTCAACTGGGATAATTGCAACTACTGGATGTCCCGGTGGAGAGATCCAGACGCGACTTCGAATGGGCGCTTATAAAGAGGCAATGTCAGCAGCAAGCGAACTGCGAGATATCTTCGGCCGCGATAACTTCTTCCTCGAAATCATGGATCATGGAATTGATGTGGAAAAGCGGGTTAAGACAGATCTCCTCAAACTTGGTAAAGAGTTGGGACTTCCTCTCCTAGCTACCAACGATCTGCACTACACAAAGAATGAGGATTCCATCGCCCACGAAGCACTGCTCTGCGTTCAATCGGGGTCAACGATGGCCGATCCCAAACGCTTTAAATTTGATAATGATGAGTTTTACCTCAAGAGCGCGGCGCAAATGCGAGAGCTCTTCAAAGATTTTCCCGAGAGTTGTGATAACACGTTATTGATCGCAGAGCGTTGCGATGTGACGCTGCGCGAAGGCGAAAACCTACTTCCTCAATTTGAAGTGCCTGCGGGTGAAAGCGAAGATTCTTGGTTGACCAAACTTTCCCATCTTGGGTTGGCGCAACGCATGAATGGCGAAGTGACCGCCGCTTATCAAGAGCGCCTGGACTACGAGCTCAGCGTCATGATAAAGATGGGCTTTCCTGGGTACTTCCTCGTGGTTTCAGATCTCTGCGCTCATGCCCGCGAGGTGGGAATACGCGTTGGGCCAGGGCGAGGATCGGCTGCAGGTTCGCTAGTCTCATATGCGCTGGGAATTACCGCCCTCGATCCGATTAAGCATGGTCTTCTCTTCGAACGCTTCCTCAATCCAGAACGTATTTCTATGCCAGATATCGACCTGGACTTCGACGAGCGACGACGCTCCGAGATGATTGCCTATGCGACTAATAAGTATGGCGAAGATCGTGTCGCGCAGATCATTACCTATAGCAACATTAAGTCGAAGCAGGCGTTGAAGGATGCTACCCGAGTCTTGGGGTACCCCTATGCAATTGGCGACAAGATTACTAAGGCGCTCCCACCGACAATTATGGGTAAAGACATAACATTGTCAGGCATCTTTGATCCCAAGAATGATCGCTATGGCGAGGCGGGGGAATTTCGTACTGTCTACGAGACCGATAGCGATGCAAAGCGAATTGTTGATACGGCACGCGGACTAGAGGGACTCAAACGTCAGTGGGGAGTGCATGCAGCTGGTGTGATCCTGAGCAAAGAGCCACTCCTTGAAGTGATTCCGATTCATCGCCGCGAATCCGATGGCGCGATCATCACCCAATTCGATATGGGTGCGTGTGAGGCAACTGGGTTACTCAAGATGGACTTCCTTGGTTTGCGCAACCTATCGGTTCTCGATGACTGCCTCATCAATATCAAAAAGAATCAAGGAGTCGATGTAGATCTCTCGGTACTTACCCTGGATGATCCCAAGACCTTTGAACTCTTAGGTAAGGGCGAGACGCTCGGCGTCTTTCAACTTGATGGCGGCCCCATGCGTGCGCTGTTACGCCAGATGGCCCCCGATTCTTTTGAAGATATCTCCGCGGTGATTGCGCTCTATCGCCCTGGGCCGATGGGGGTTAATGCGCATACCGATTACGCCGACCGAAAGAATCGCCGCAAACCAGTGGAGCCAATTCATGAAGAGTTGTCCGAACCGCTCTCCGAGATTCTGGGAGATACCTATGGTTTGATCGTCTACCAAGAGCAGGTTATGGCTATCGCGCAGAAGGTCGCTGGCTTCTCTCTTGGCCGTGCTGATCTATTGCGTAAAGCGATGGGCAAGAAGAATAAAGAGATCCTTGATAAAGAGTATGTAAATTTCGAAGCGGGAATGGTCGCTGGTGGATTCGGTAAGAACGCCATCAAAAAACTCTGGGATACCTTGATTCCCTTCTCTGACTATGCATTCAATAGAGCCCACTCAGCAGGATATGGCCTGGTCTCGTACTGGACCGCCTACTTAAAAGCGAATTTCCCTACGGAATATATGGCGGCGCTATTGACGAGCGTGCGTGATGATAAAGATAAGAGCGCGCTCTACCTAAACGAATGTCGCCGCATGGGAATTAAAGTCTTGCCACCCGATGTGAACGAGTCCGCATCTGATTACACCCCGCTTGAGGCAGATATCCGTTTTGGATTGACCGCTATTCGCAATGTCGGTGAGAATGTTGTTGCATCGATCGTCGCCAATCGTTCCAGCAAGGGGCGCTACCTTTCCTTCGGCGACTTCTTGGCAAAGGTAGATCAACAAGTCTGTAATAAGAAGACGATTGAATCTCTTATCAAGGCAGGTGCATTTGATTCTCTAGGAGCAACCCGACGGGGATTAATGATGGTTTACCTTGAGGCGATTGATTCTGTGAACGAGGCAAAGCGAGCCGAAGCGATCGGTCAATTCGATCTCTTCGGGAGTACTGACAGTATGGCCTCTACCAGCGTGAGCGATGTTGAACTCGATATTCCCAAGGATGAGTGGGATAAGAACCTGCTCTTGAGTTATGAGCGCGAAATGCTTGGACTCTACGTCTCTGACCATCCACTCCTTGGCATCGAGCATGTCTTGCGCGCAGCGGTGGATATGCCGCTCTCGCAGATCGCTGAAGATTCGGTCGGGCATGAGCAGATCGTCACCATTGGTGGGCTGATTACCCAAGTCCAGCGAAAAGTTTCCAAGCAGGGCAACTCATGGGCGATCGTGTCGATCGAGGATTTAGAAGGAGCGGTAGATGTTCTCTTCTTTGCCACTACCTATCAGACTCACGCAATGAATTTGATGGAAGATCGTGTGATCGTCGTCCGAGGAAGAATCGATAAACGCGAAGAAGCACCGCGAATCACAGCTCTTGAAATGACAATTCCTGATGTCTCTGGGGCTCCCACGGGGCCGCTTGTCATCACTATCGATGCAACGAGAGTCACGCCACCCCTGGTCGATCGGATGAAGGAAATCTTGCGTTCCCATCCGGGACCACGTGAGGTCCATCTAAAGCTCGATGATGGAAATAAGGGCCTGGTGATGAAGATCGATGATGATTTACGCGTGACCGCCTCGCCTAGTTTGAGTGCAGATCTAAAATCAGTACTCGGACCGGATTGTCTAGTCTCATAGCTTGGGTGGAATATTAGGTCACGGCCTAGCTCGCCACGCTTTAGAATATGCAGGTGAATCCCGGTATCGACATCCCTATGATCGATCTGCGTGGGAAGACGCTTTCTAAGGCTCAGTACAAGAGGGCGATTCCGCGAGCAACTCTTGATGTTGCACATGCGATGGCTGCAGTAGAACCGATACTCGACCTAGTAAAAAATGGCGATGAGTCGACTCTTAAAGAGCTGTGCCGTGAGTTCGATGGAATTTCACCAGTACATGTTCGGGTACCTCGCAGCGCCATAGATGAAGCGCTGGCGGAATTGGATCCATCGGTAAAAATTGCCTTGGAAATATCTATCGCTCGCATCCGCAAAGTCCATGAATCCCAAGCCCGTAAAACAGAGCGAACGGAAGTTGTTGCGGGAGCTAGCGTCACGCAGAGATGGATTCCGGTAGATCGCGTGGGGTTATATGTTCCAGGCGGAATAGCCGTCTATCCCAGTTCGGTTCTCATGAATGTTATTCCAGCCCAGATCGCTCGAGTTCCCAGCATTGCAGTTGCCTCGCCACCACAGCGTGAATTTGATGGTCTCCCGCATCCAACAATTCTCGCCGCATGTGCTCTCCTCGGAATATATGAGGTCTATGCCGTCGGGGGCGCCCAAGCAATTGCGATGTTCGCCTATGGGGTAGAAGACCTCTGCGAGCCCGTGGACCTTGTAACAGGACCTGGAAATATTTATGTAGCCGCTGCAAAGCGTGCGCTGCGCGGATTGATTGCCATCGACTCGGAAGCCGGACCTACAGAAATTGGAATTCTGGCAGATGAAAGTGCCTTAGCTAACGAAGTGGCCGCTGACTTGATGAGTCAGGCAGAGCACGATGTCAACGCTGCGGCGGTTCTTGTGACGACCTCTATTGCGCTTGCCAATCAGGTACGCGTGGAACTCGCCCGTCGAGTTGAACTCACCCGACATTCAGAACGGATACGCGCTGCGCTCACTGGCGTGCAATCCGCAATTGTGCTCGTTGACTCGATGCAACAGGGCATAGATGTCATGAATGGATACGCCGCTGAGCACCTTGAGCTTCATGTGAAGGACACGAAGGCCGTGGCCTCAGAGATTCGAAACGCTGGTGCGGTCTTTCTCGGAAGATACGCCCCAGTTTCGTTGGGAGATTACTCCGCCGGGTCCAACCATGTTCTCCCTACAGGTGGATGCGCCTGTCATTCCAGCGGCCTATCAGTTCAAACATTTCTGAAAGGCGTCAACTTCATCGAGTATGACGAGAGTTCGTTTATGGATATTGCAGCTACGGTAATTACACTCGCCAACGCAGAGGATTTGCCGGCTCACGGCGAAGCAATGAGCGCACGCTTTGAGGAGAAGAGCTAATGGTTCAATCACAATGGCCGTACTGGTTGCCACTGCGCAATGATCTGCGAAACATCTCGCCATATGGAGCGCCGCAGATAGAAGGTGTTATTGCGCTTAACACCAACGAAAATCCTTTCCCGCTCCCCGATGAAGTCGCAGAGGCGATGTCGATCCGACTCAATAGCGTAATAGCCAACCTCAATCGCTATCCAGATCGGGATGCTCACCTACTCCGCCAGAAGCTGGCGCATTACATCACCCAAAGCACTGGTGTAGAACTAAGCGAAGAGAACATATGGGCTGCTAACGGCTCGAATGAAATTTTACAAACACTCTTTCTCGCATGTGGGGGAGCAGATCACCTCTCACTGGGATTTACACCTTCTTATTCTGTTCATCCGCTTATTGCACAAATAACGAAGACCCCATGGTTTGCTGGAAGTCGTGATGAAGATTTTGGGATAGATATCGCCAAAGCGAAGAAATTGATTCGCGATAAATCTCCACACCTAGTCTTTGTTGCGACTCCAAACAATCCTTCTGGGAGCTCAACTTCTATTGCCGATCTCAAGGAACTTGCTGAAGCTACAGGTTCGGTTGGGGGACTGTTCATTGTGGATGAGGCCTATGCGGAATTTTCCGATGAGCCATCAGCGACAACACTGCTTGCCGATTTCCCCCATGTAGTCGTTGTCCGCACCATGAGCAAAGCATTCGCCTTCGCAGGAGCACGCACCGGATATCTCATCGCGAAACCTGCCGTCGTTCATGCGGCGCTGATAACTCGCCTGCCGTATCACCTCAGTTCGCTGACCCAAGTAGCTGCGCAGACGGCGCTTGAATTTGCCCCCGCGATGCAATCGGAGATCGATCTTCTGATAGCCGAGCGTGAGCGCGTAGCCAGTGCAATCACCGAGGTTAGATATCGTGTCGTTCCAAGTTCTGCCAACTTCCTACTCTTTGGAGGTTTTTCCGGAGAGTCGAGCGCGCTGTGGCAGGCATTTCTCGACCGTGGAATTTTGATTCGAGATATTGGATTACGTGGATTCTTGCGCGTGACGGTAGGAACTCCCGCTGAAAATACCCAATTTATCGCGGCTCTGCGCGAAATTGCGGATAATTCCCCCTCTAACGAAGGAAGAACCCAATGACTGCTCCGCGCATAGCTATCGTTAAACGTCAGACCAAAGAGTCTGATGTCTTTGTGGAATTGAATCTTGACGGCTCTGGCCACATTGATATTGAGACAGGTGTTCCTTTCTTTGAGCACATGCTCTCACAACTGGGAAAGCATGCTGGATTCGATCTCACCGTGAAGACGACGGGTGATGTGGATGTCGATTCTCACCACACCGTTGAAGATACCTCACTCGCCCTTGGCCAAGCCTTACGTGAAGCCCTGGGGGATAAAGCCGGAATCCGTCGATTTGGTGATGCGATGGTTCCGCTCGATGAAGTACTGGTACAGGCCGCGGTGGATCTCTCGGGGCGTCCATACCTGGTTCATCGCCAGCCGGAGATCGTTGAGTTAATTGGTACATTCGATACCACGCTGGGACGTCACATTTGGGAATCTATCGTGGCAGAGGCGCGGATTGCTCTGCATATTCGAGTTCTTGAAGGTCGAAATGCCCATCACGTCTTTGAAGCGCAATTTAAAGCCGTTGCTCGGGCTCTTCGCGATGCTGTAGCCATCGATGGGCGCACGACTGGTATTCCATCCACAAAGGGCTCTCTTTGATCGCAATTTTGGATTATGGTTCAGGAAATCTTCGGTCAGCACAACGCGCCTTTGCATTGACCGGCCATCAAACGATTGTTACTTCGGATCCAGATCTCTGTCTGGCGAGTGATGGTCTCATCGTTCCTGGCGTTGGCGCCTATGGCGCTTGCATGGAGCAATTAATTGCAGCGGGTGGCAGAGAGATCATCGCCGAGCGGGTGGCGAGTAAAAAACCCATGATGGGGATTTGCGTCGGCATGCAGATTCTCTTTGCTAGTGGAACTGAAAAAGGTGGCCATTCTGGCTTAGGGGTTTTCGCGGGCGAGGTTAGCCAGATTGATGCACCGATCCTGCCGCATATCGGATGGAACAATGTGCACTCCGAACCTTCTTCGATTCTCTTTCAGGGGTTGCAGGATGAATCCTTTTACTTCGTACACTCCTTTGCAGCGAAGAGCCCTATTGCAGATGCAACTAATAGTTGGTGCACATATGGTGAAGAATTTCTCGCCGCAGTAGAGCAAGGCCCAATGAGCGCTGTGCAATTTCATCCCGAGAAGAGCGGCTCCGTCGGAGCACGGCTTATTTCAAACTGGGCAGGAACGCTATGAGTAAGAAACTAGAGCTATTGCCGGCGATCGATGTTAAAGATGGTTTGGCGGTCCGCTTAGTACAGGGTGAATTATCTGCGACCAGCAAATATGGCGAGCCGCTAGAAGTGGCTGCCGAATTTGTGGCAGCTGGGGCGCAGTGGATACATCTCGTTGACCTCGATGCCGCATTCGGAACAGGAAGTAACGCCACGCTTCTCGAGAGAGTTATTAAAAGCGTTGATCTTAAAGTTGAACTCTCTGGTGGTATTAGGGATGACGAATCTCTGCGGCGTGCACTTTCAACAGGGTGCACTCGAGTTAATCTCGGAACCGCTGCTCTGGAAAACCCCGATTGGACCGCCAAAGTTATCGCCGAATTTGGAGATCGAATAGCGGTTGGTCTGGATGTGCGCGGGCATACTCTCGCCGCCCGTGGCTGGACACAAGAGGGCGGCAATCTCTTTGAAACTCTCGAGCGACTAGAGAGAGATGGCTGTTCTCGTTACATCGTGACTGATGTCGCAAAGGATGGAACCCTTCAAGGGCCAAATCTCGAGCTGCTTCGTGAAGTATGCGCTGCGACGAACAAGCCAGTTGTCGCAAGTGGAGGAGTTTCTAGTTTGGAAGACCTCATCGCGATACGTGCACTTACTGCGATAGGTGTCGAAGGAGCGATAGTCGGTAAAGCACTTTATGCGGGTGCATTTACCTTGACGCAAGCTCTCGAGGCGACGAGTCGATGACTTTATCCAAGCGGGTTATTCCCTGTCTCGATGTCGCAGCGGGCCGCGTAGTAAAGGGTGTGAATTTTCAAAACCTTGTAGATGCTGGTGACCCGGTGGAGTTAGCCAAGATTTATGGGGACGCTGGCGCTGATGAGCTCACCTTTCTTGATATCTCTGCATCGGTGGAGGAGCGTTCGACAACACTCGATATGGTTTCACGTACCGCCGAGCAGGTCTTCATCCCATTGACCGTGGGTGGCGGGGTTCGCGAGGTCGCAGATGTTGATCGGCTGCTTCGCGCAGGCGCAGATAAAGTGGGAGTAAATACCGCAGCAATATTGCGCCCAGGACTTATTAACGAGATCGCGGATAGATTTGGCGATCAGGTCTTGGTGCTCTCCGTTGACGCTCGTCGCGGATCTACTTCATCTGGTTTTGAGGTAACCACCCATGGCGGGCGAACCGGGACTGGCATTGATGCCTTCACTTGGATAGAAGAAGCTACAAAGCGTGGAGTCGGGGAGATCCTCTTGAACTCTATGGATGCGGACGGCACTCGGGCAGGTTATGACATTGACATGATCCGCAAGGTGCGCGAGATAACTCACGTGCCATTGATCGCAAGTGGTGGCGCGGGCGCTCTAGAAGATTTTTCACAGGCTCTAGCGGCGGGAGCCGATGCCCTGCTTGCAGCGAGCGTCTTTCATTTTCAGACCTTTACGATAGGTCAGGTTAAAGAGGATCTCGCACGCCACGGATATCCGGTACGCCGTTAGTAACGGTTAAGGCAGAATAGCCCCGTGGATATCCCAGTTGAAGTCGCAGCACGTCTCACCGAAGAAGGAAGTCTGGTGGCGGCGATCGCGCAAGATGTGGCCACTGGAGAAGTTCTTATGATGGCCTGGATGAACGAGCAGGCGCTTCGACAAACTCTAGCCACGGGGCGGGTGACGTATTGGAGTCGGAGTCGAAACCAACTCTGGAACAAAGGCGAGAGTTCGGGTCATACCCAAAAACTGATACGCCTCAATTATGACTGTGATGGAGATGCACTCTTGCTTCAGGTGGAGCAAGTAGGCGCCGCCTGTCACACTGGCGAGCGCAGTTGCTTCTTCCGCGAGATCGGGTTCGAAGCGTGAGTCTTCGCTCAATGACCCTGGAAGAGTTCCGCGTCTATGCCGCCGAGTTCAATGTCATTCCCGTCTCTCGACGATATTTAGCCGATAGTCAAACCCCACTCTCGCTCTATAAAAAATTGGCGCAAGATCGGGCCGGCACTTTTCTGCTTGAGTCTGCAGAGCATGGAGGCGTCTGGTCTCGATACTCATTTATTGGAATCGAGAGCCTGGCTACTTTGACCGAGAGGGATGGGAAGGCCACCTGGATTGGCACCGCCCCCTCGGGCGCACCCACTGGTATTGATCCATTAGAGGCGCTGAAGATAACCTCGAAGCACCTGCGCTCGCCCCACATTCCGCACCTTCCACCATTGACGGGAGGGTTGGTTGGATATGCCAGTTATGAAATCGTTCGTCGATTAGAACGGTTACCGTCGCTGGCGCACGATGATCTGCATATTCCTGAGATCGCTTTTATGTTGACCTCTGATCTTGCGGTCTTTGATCACTTCGACGGCACTTTGACCTTGATCGCTAACGCAATCAATTGGGATGGAAGTACCCAGCGTGTAGATGATGCCTACTTTGACGCGATCGCCCGCCTCGATGCTCTCGAACTGCAATTGCAAGCTCCTCACGACGGGGGAGTGAGCCATCCATTGGTTGCAAAGAAGCCGACCTACCACCGTGACATGAGTTCTTCCGATTATCAGGCCAAGGTAGAAACTCTCAAGGAAGAGATCCGCGCTGGAGAAGCTTTCCAAGTAGTGCTCTCACAACGTTTTGTCATGGATGCCGCGGCTGACGCCTTTGACATCTATCGCGCGCTGCGGGCAACAAATCCCAGCCCATATATGTACCTCTTTCGCTTCGCAGATGGACTCTCCGTAGTGGGTTCGAGTCCAGAGGCGTTGGTGAAAATTCATGGTTCCGATGTGATGATCCATCCGATCGCGGGGACCCGACCACGTTCTGCCGATCCCGAAGTTGATCAGCGTTACGGGGTGGAACTATTAGCCGACCCTAAAGAGCGTGCCGAACATCTCATGTTGGTCGATCTAGGACGGAATGATTTAGGAAGAGTATGTAAACCGGGTAGCGTTGAAGTTATTGAATTTATGCAGGTCGAGCGTTTTTCTCATGTGATGCATATTGTTTCGACGGTCACCGGACAACTCTCTGATGAGTCCAACGCAGTTGAGGCTCTCCTAGCGGTCTTTCCCGCGGGCACTCTGTCGGGTGCACCTAAGCCCCGCGCTATGGAAATTATTGAAGAGAACGAACCGACTCGTCGTGGCATATATGCAGGAACGATTGGCTATCTAGATTTCCGTGGAAATGTCGATACCTGCATTGCAATCCGGACCGCGGTTCTTAAGAATGGCAAGGCGTATGTGCAAGCAGGCGCTGGAATCGTGGCCGACTCAGTCCCTCTCTCGGAGGATCAAGAGTGCGAAAATAAAGCAGCGGCCGTTCTCGGTGCAATTGCGACGGCTAACGAGATGCGATCTCTCTAGGTGCTCATACTTAAGTTAGTGATTGTCACGGGGTTACTTCTCCTCTTTATTTATCTCTCGATACGGCTGGCTCGGCGTGGCCTCTCCAAACGCTATGAGCCCCGTGCGAGGACTCCCTGGAACTCCCTCAACGAAGGCGAGGATCCTTCGGTATGAGCACGGTATTAGATGCGATCATCTCTGGAGTGCTCGAAGATCTACAGGCACGCCAGATTGCGTTGCAGCAATTACATGAACAATTAGCAGACGCCCCAGCGATTCGCAACGCATATGACGCACTGGCCCAACCTGGAATGCAATTGATCGCAGAGGTGAAACGCGCTTCGCCGAGCAAAGGAGCCCTGGCCTCGATCGCAGATCCAGCTGAACTCGCGCAACGCTACGAAATTGCCGGCGCCGCTGTGATTAGCGTACTTACCGAGGGCCGCCGATTCGGAGGAAGCTGCGGAGATCTCTTGGCGGTTCGCAGCGCCGTCGCCATTCCTGTGCTCCGGAAAGATTTCATTGTCACGGAGTATCAGGTTATTGAAACTCGTGCGCTGGGAGCCGATCTCATGCTCTTAATTGTGGCGGCACTCGATGATAGCCAACTGCGAGATTTCCAGACGCTTGCTCATGAATTGGGATTGAGCGTTCTTGTGGAAGTACATGATGAAGTTGAGCTAGAGCGGGCCCTGGATATAAACGCCACAATTATCGGAGTCAATGCCCGAAACCTGAAGACGTTGGAAATTCACGACGAGGTATTTGCGCGCTTACTGCCACTCATTCCTAGCGATCGTATTCGAGTCGCAGAATCTGGGATATCGACGAGGCAGCAAGTTCTAGCGGCGCAGTCCGCTGGCGCTAAGGCAATATTGGTTGGCGAGAGCTTGGTTCGCGCAGGTGACCCAGCGCTCGCGATCTCAAACCTCCTCGGTAGATAGGCTGCTGGTACCGTTCGCAGATGAGCCTTGCTGTCGATTCCCAGATTATCGGACATTTTGGACCTTATGGCGGGCGGTTCGTTCCAGAGGCGCTCATTGGAGCCCTCGATGAGTTAGCTCTTGCCCATGAGCTCGCGCTCAAGGACCCAGTCTTTCAGGATGAATTAGCAGAGCTACATCGCACATATACCGGACGCCCCAGCATCATCACTGAGGTAAAGCGTTTTGCTGAACATGCCGGGGGCGCTCGCGTCCTTCTGAAGCGCGAAGATTTGAACCATACCGGCAGCCACAAGATCAATAATGTTCTTGGTCAAGCGCTTCTCACCAAGCGCATGGGAAAAAAGCGGATCATCGCGGAGACGGGCGCAGGCCAACATGGTGTTGCAGCGGCGACTGCCGCGGCGTTGATGGGTCTCGATTGCGTTGTCTATATGGGAGAAGAAGATACAAAGCGCCAATCACTGAATGTCGCTCGCATGAAATTGCTGGGAGCTGAAGTCATTCCGGTAACCCAAGGTAGTAAGACTCTTAAAGATGCAATCAACGAGGCAATGCGTGACTGGGTCACCAATGTTGAAACTACTCATTACCTGCTCGGCACCGTTGCCGGTCCACACCCATTTCCCACTATGGTTCGCGACTTCCACCGGATCATTGGAGTAGAAGCGCGCCAACAATGTTTGGAGTTAATGGGACGTTTGCCCGATGTGATTCTGGCCTGCGTGGGTGGAGGATCCAATGCGATCGGAATTTTTCATCCCTTCTTGGATGACAAGGAGGTCAGACTTGTGGGCTTGGAAGCGGGCGGATCGGGGATCGAATCTGGGCTACATGCAGCAACGATCAGCGGCGGCTCTCCAGGGGTTTTGCATGGTACCCGCTCATATGTATTACAAGATGAGAATGGGCAGACCGTAGAGTCACATTCGATTTCAGCTGGGTTGGACTATCCGGGGGTTGGGCCCGAGCACGCATATCTCAACGATATTGGTCGCGCCGAATATCGGCCGATCACGGATGCACAAGCGATGGAAGCATTTGCTCTGCTCTGCAAGACCGAAGGAATCATTCCTGCAATTGAGAGCGCTCATGCGCTCGCTGGTGCGATGCAGATAGGGAAAGAGCTGGGCTCGGAAGCGGTTCTCCTTGTAAATCTCTCTGGGCGTGGAGATAAAGATGTGCAAACCGCCGCCGACTATTTTGGGATACCGCTCTAGTGAGTACTCCTCTCGACGCTCTTTTTGCAAGAACCCACTCTGAAAATCGCGCTGCTCTCATTGGTTATTTGCCTGCTGGGTTTCCATCCCAGCAAGGTTGCATCGATGCTCTCACTGCAATGGTCGAAGGTGGCGTCGATGCCATAGAGATTGGGTATCCCTACAGCGATCCAGTAATGGATGGGCCAGTCATCCAAAATGCGGCTGATACCTCACTTCGCAATGGAACTGGAGCAGCAGAAGTTATGGCGACATTGGCAGCCATCGCGAAGATTGCACCCACGGTTGTCATGACGTATTGGAACCCTATCGAGAGGTACGGTGTCGATAAATTTCTCGGGGATATTAAAGGTAATGGCGGTTCGGGTGTTATTACCCCCGATCTGACAATTGAGGAGTCCGAGCCATGGATTGCCGCATCAAACAGCCATGACACCAATCGCATTTATGTTGTAGCCCCAAGCACAACGGATGAGCGACTTGCGAAAGTTACATCCGCTACATCGGGCTTTGTTTACGCGGCCTCTCTTATGGGGGTCACTGGGACTCGTACAACGGTTTCAACAAGCGCGCGTACCCTCGTGTCACGGTTGCGTGAAGTTACCGATCTCCCCATCGCAGTTGGCTTAGGTGTTTCTACGCCAGAACAAGCCCATGAAGTTGCACAATATGCAGATGGAGTGATCGTCGGTTCTGCATTTATCCGCTTGCTCCAAGAAGCCCAATCGCCGCAAGAGGGCATAGAGAAGGTCCGCGCTCTCGCAGAAGAGTTATCAAAGGGATTGCGACGTTCGTGAATAACCTAAGAAATGAGAGGGTTCGGAGCTGGCTTACCCTTGCAGCCCGGCTGATTTTGGGTGGTGTTCTGTTAAGCGCTGGCTATCTCAAGGCAAGGAATCCCACGCAAGCAACCGCTTCAGTACGTGTTTATAAACTTCTACCGGTGGGGCTGGCGAATGTATTTGGCTATGCCCTCCCATGGATTGAGATTGGGCTGGCCCTCCTTCTGATCGTCGGAATTTGGGTTAACCAGACCTCGATCCTTTCTGGGGCGCTGATGATTCTCTTTATCTTCGCGGTGGGCCAGGCCTGGGCGAGAAAACTGGCAATTAACTGTGGATGTTTTGGGAATGGTGGGCTGAGCGCGGATGGAAAGGTTCATCCAGCTATTTATTTAACCGAGATCTTGCGAGATATCGGTCTCACCGCCGTTGCCATGTATTTATATCGCTTCCCACACGGTAAATTTAGCGTCGACAAAGAAGCCAACGCATGATTAGAGAAAATAACGAGGAGTAAAGCAGATGGCTGATAAGAAAAATAAGAAGAACGTTCCCCAGAAAAAGGGCGATAAGACGACTCGCTATCTTGTAATTGGGATGATCGCCTTCATTGTTATTGCTGGCTTCGGTGCCGCACTCGCAAAAAATCATTCGAGCTCTCACGTCGCCATACCTTCGACCGTCTCTAAAGCAAATGGATATGGAATTACCTTCAATCCAACCGCCAAAGTCAAAGTCGATATGTATGAAGACTTCCGTTGTCCTAATTGCCGTAACTTTGAAGCTGTTAATAACACTTACGTCAATGCTTTAATTCGTGCCGGAAAAATCGAGGCGGTCTTTCATCCCATGCATTTCATCGCCTCTGATTCACAGTTGACAGCTGCCGCCGTTGCGTGTGCTGCCGATCAGGGAAAGTTCCTAGAGATGCATACGGCGCTTTATGTGAACCAACCTTCCGCGACGCAGATGGCGGAAAATTCTCCGTATTGGACCAACGCGCAATTGATATTGCTTGGCCATTCCGTGGGCATAGCATCAACTGCATTTGATACATGTATTAATAGCGGTAAATACCTGAATTGGACGAATAACATTAATAACGATGCTGCCTCAAAGAATATTAATGCGACTCCGACTGTGATTGTTAATGGCAAGACTTTGTCGCTGGCAACTACGTATGATGCCAAGGCCTTCACCAAGGTACTTACAGACCTTGGTGTTAAGTAGTCGAATTCTTGTTTAATCGATTTATCCCAACTCCATCGAGTTCATCGATTGAGTTGGGAGCAATCACACTTCATTACTATGCGCTGTGCATCCTTCTTGGAATTATCGTTGCTCTTGCACTTGGCGTCGTTCGGTGGAGAAGATCTGGTGGCGTGGCGAGTGAGCTCTACGATTTAGCAATATACGTGATTCCAGCTGGAATCATTGGTGGCCGCCTGTATCACGTGATTACGACCCCTGAACTATATTTTGGCGCACGTGGACATTTGAGCGATGCCATCAAGATCTGGGAAGGTGGCATGGGGATCTGGGGTGCCGTGGCTCTCGGAGTCCTCGTCGCCTATCTCTATTTTCAGCGGAGAAGTCGCAGCATCACCTTTCCTTTAGCGCTCGATGCGTTAGCGCCGGGAATCTTAATTGCACAGGCGATAGGGCGTTGGGGAAATTGGTTTAATCACGAACTCTTTGGTGGACCGAGTTCGCTACCCTGGGCACTCAAGATCCCCGTTGCTGATCGTCCAATGGGGTATGAGAAATTTTCCACATTCACACCCACCTTTCTCTATGAATCACTCTGGTGCCTGCTATCTGCAGGGCTGATTCTTTTCCTGCCTCGTATCCGAAAATTGCACCCCGGAGATACTTTTCTCCTGTATATCTTTCTCTATTGCACGGGAAGGATATGGATTGAGACGCTGCGCATCGATCGAGCGCATTTGATCTGGGGGGTTCGCCTCAATGTCTGGGTGGCACTGGTCTGCGGAATAGTTTCATTGTTGTTCATTATCAAGCGCGAGCGGTTGCACACGCCACAAACTAAGGATTAGGTACTATAAGCCCATGAGTTTAGAAGCTGTCTATAAGCGCAATGAACATCACCGCGGTAGTAAATCCGGATGGCTTCGTGCAGCGGTGCTTGGCGCCAATGATGGATTGGTTTCAAATGCATCGCTCTTGATAGGTGTTGCCGCCGCTGGCCGTATAAGTTTTCTCCCTGTCGCTGGCTTGGCCGGAATTGCAGCTGGTTCAATGTCGATGGCCGTGGGTGAGTACATCTCGGTGCAATCGCAGGCAGATATCGAAGCTTCGGATCGCGAGATGGAGATCGAGCACTTGGAGGCCGACCCCGCTGGGGAGTTGGAAGAGCTGACCCAGATTTATCAGGAGCGTGGTTTACCACGTGAATTGGCAGAGCAGGTGGCCCTCACTCTGACCGAGAAGGATCCGCTCGCCGCACACCTTCGCGATGAGCTTGGGCAACATGAATCCAATAAGGCAGAGCCAGGAAAGGCCGCCTTCGCTTCCGCGATTAGCTTTGCATTAGGCGCCACGGTCCCACTACTTGGCGCACTTATAGGGGGTACTACGACCAAGGTCACGCTTATCGTGCTCTTTGCCATGGTTGGTCTCTTCTCGACAGGGGCGATCTCTTCAAAATTAGCGGGCTCGCCAGTGATTCGCACCGTGTTGCGCGTCTTAATCGGCGGAGGTCTGGGTATGGCGATCACCGCTGGAATTGGTGCGCTAGTACATATCTAAGCCCTCTGCTCCCGTACCAGATGCACTATGTGGGGTGGTGCCAACTTTCGCTGGTAGTTGATAGTCTTTCCCTCCGCTCGGCTTGCACTGGGCGGTATTCGTTGGGCCATTGTCGTCCCGACCGTTCTTTAGGAGCGTTCGTGACTCTCTTCTCTTCCTTGCCATCCGCACAGGGGCTTTATAACCCTGCAGATGAACACGATGCCTGCGGTGTCGCGATGGTTGCAACATTAAAGAGAGAGCCAACACACGAAATTGTCGCGCAAGCGCTGACCGCCCTGCGCAATATGGAGCATCGTGGCGCATCAGGCGCTGAACCAGATAGTGGTGATGGCGCTGGCATATTAATTCGGATTCCCGACGAGTTCTATCGCAGCGTGGTTGAATTCCCGCTTCCAGCGATCGGTTCATACGCCACTGGAATCGCTTTTATTGATAGAGATTTTGATGATCTTCCAGGCATAGTCAAGATTGCAGGGGAAGAAAACCTTTCGATCTTAGGGTGGCGCGAACTTCCGACGAACGATTCATCTTTAGGCACAACCGCGCTCTCTGTTATGCCGCGCTTTGTTCAAATCTTTCTCGCAGGTAAGGGCAATGAGAGCGATCTAGAACTCGATCGTCTGGCATTTTGTTTTCGCAAGCGCGTTGAGCACGCACTTCCGATCTATTTTCCATCCCTTTCTGCACGCACCATTGTTTACAAGGGAATGCTGACTACTGGCCAACTCGAAGAATTCTTTCCTGATCTCTCTGATGAACGCGTAAAATCACCTTTAGCTTTAGTTCACTCGCGTTTTTCCACCAATACCTTTCCATCGTGGCCATTGGCGCATCCCTATCGATACATCGCACACAATGGCGAAATCAATACGGTTCGAGGAAATCGAAATTGGATGCGCGCCCGCGAAGCGCTTTTGGCCAGCCCCTTAATTCCTGGTGACATCTCTCGCTTATTTCCCATTGTAAATAACTCGGGAAGCGACTCGGCATCTTTTGATGAAGTGCTAGAACTGCTCTACCTCACTGGACGCTCACTGCCGCACTCAATCTTGATGATGATTCCCGAAGCTTGGGAGAACAGCACAACGATGCCGCAGCAACTTCGGGATTTCTATGCCTTCCATGCCTCGTTAATGGAACCATGGGATGGGCCGGCCTGCGTTACATTCACTGACGGATCTCAAGTTGGAGCCGTTCTTGATCGCAACGGACTGCGACCATCACGCTACTGGGTCACCGATGATGGACTTGTTGTTCTCGCCTCTGAAGTTGGAGTGCTCGACATTGATCCAGCAAAGGTGGTTCGCAAAGGGCGATTGCAGCCTGGCCGGATGTTCCTTGTCGATATCGCAGAGGGTCGAATCATCGAAGATGGCGAAATCAAAGGTTCTTTGGCGGCGTCGCAACCTTATGGGGAGTGGCTGGCTGAGGGCGTTGTACGTCTTGCAGATCTCCCATCACGCGAACACATTATTTACCCACATTCATCGGTCTTGCGGCGCCAACGTGCCTTTGGTTACACCGAGGAAGAGTTACGGATCATCATCGCGCCTATGGCAAAAAATGGTGCTGAACCTTTGGGCTCGATGGGAACTGACTCTCCAATTGCTGCGCTCTCGGAAAAGCCGCGCTTATTATTTGATTACTTTGCCCAGCTTTTCGCTCAAGTCACTAACCCGCCCCTTGATGCAATTCGCGAAGAGATGGTTACCAGTCTTGGCCAAACAATCGGCGCTGAATCCAACTTGCTCCATCCTGCGGCTGACTCTTGTCGCCAAATCTCACTCGACTTTCCAGTCATAGATAATGACGAACTCGCCAAGATCATTCACGTCAACACCGATGGTGAACATCCATATTTTGATTCACATGTTGTTCGGGGACTCTTCCCAGTCATGGGAGGTGGAGCTGCGCTCCGGGATCGAATCGAGGAGATTCGCGCAGAGGTAACCGAAGCAATCAAAAATGGAGCACATATCGTCGTTCTCTCTGATCGCGATGGCGATAGCGAAGAGGCGCCGATTCCGACTCTCTTGCTCACGGCAGCCGTGCACCATCACCTCATCCGCGAAAAGACTCGAACCCGTGTAAGCCTGATCATCGAAAGTGGGGAAGTTCGCGAAGTGCATCATGTGGCACTACTTATCGGATTTGGCGCTTCGGCAGTCAATCCATATTTAGCCATGGAGAGCGCAGAAGATTTGGTTCGCCAAGGCACCATCGTGGGAATCACTCCCGAGAAAGCGGTTGCAAACCTTATTAAGTCGTTGGGTAAAGGCGTTCTTAAAGTGATGTCCAAGATGGGAATTTCAACTATTGCTTCTTACCATGGAGCCCAGGTATTCGAAGCTATCGGACTTTCCTCTGAGGTAGTTGATGAATACTTCACTGGATTAACCTCGCGTCTAGGAGGAGTATCTCTCGACACCCTGGCTGAAGAAACCGTGAAGCGGCATCACATTGCCTATCCTCCCATGGGAGAGATTCCTGGGACGAAGAAGTTGCCAATCGGTGGAGAATATCAATGGCGACGCGAGGGCGAACCCCATCTCTTCAACCCCGAGACCGTCTTTAAGCTGCAACACGCAACTCGCGCAAAGCGCTATGACATCTTTAAGCAATACACCAATCTGGTGGATGATCAATCAAAGAATTTAATGACGCTCCGTGGACTCTTCACCTTTAAAACAGGTGCACGAAAGGCGATCTCTATTGATGACGTTGAATCCACTTCTGCCATCATTAAGCGATTTGCCACGGGTGCTATGTCGTACGGCTCGATCTCCCAGGAAGCTCATGAGACTTTGGCTATTGCGATGAACCGCATTGGCGGCAAATCAAATACTGGCGAAGGTGGAGAAGATCCAACTCGTAACACACTAGATGCCAATGGAGATTCGCGTCGTTCGGCTATCAAACAAGTTGCATCTGGGCGCTTTGGCGTCACCAGTGAATATCTGGTCAACGCTGATGATATTCAGATCAAGATGGCGCAAGGGGCAAAACCTGGTGAAGGTGGACAACTCCCGGGAAATAAGGTCTATCCCTGGATTGCTCAAGTGCGCTATTCCACTCCTGGAGTGGGATTGATTTCACCACCACCACACCACGATATATATTCCATTGAAGATTTGGCGCAATTGATCCACGATCTTAAGAACGCCAACAAGAACGCCCGCGTCCATGTGAAATTAGTTGCGGAAGTTGGGATTGGAACGGTGGCTGCTGGCGTTTCTAAGGCGCATGCCGATGTTGTTTTGATCTCAGGCCACGACGGTGGTACCGGCGCATCTCCGCTCACCTCGCTTAAACATGCAGGCGCACCTTGGGAACTCGGCCTGGCAGAAACGCAACAAACCTTGATGCTCAACGGTTTGCGTGATCGCATCATCGTCCAAGTTGATGGTCAGATGAAGACCGGGCGCGACGTCGTCATTGCTGCGCTGCTGGGTGCCGAAGAGTTTGGTTTCGCTACAGCTCCTCTGGTCGTCTCTGGTTGCGTGATGATGCGAGTGTGCCATCTCGATACCTGCCCCGTAGGAGTGGCAACGCAAAATCCCGAGCTGCGAAAGCGCTTCTCTGGAAAGCCGGAATTCGTTGAAACATTCTTCGAATATATTGCCGAAGAAGTTCGCGAGTGGCTAGCAGAGTTGGGCTTTCACTCTATTGAAGAGGCGATTGGCCAAGTGGAGCTCCTTGATACTCGAGACGCAGTTGAGCATTGGAAGGCGAGCGGACTAGATCTCACTCCTCTCTTAAAGGCCCCCCTCTTCGCTGGATCGCGTAAAAATACCGAAGTTCAAGATCACGGTCTCGCTGCTGCTCTCGATAACTCTTTAATCGAACGTTCACGACCTGCACTCACCAAAGGGGAAACAGTCCACATCGAACTTCCGGTTAGAAATGTAAATCGCACCGTTGGCACCATGCTTGGAGCGGAAATTACCCGTGCATACGGAAGTGCAGGCCTCCCAGATGACACCATCGACATAACGCTCCTTGGTTCGGCGGGTCAATCGCTCGGCGCTTTCATACCTAAGGGTCTAACACTTCGACTCATCGGTGATGCCAATGACTACGTCGGCAAGGGGCTTTCGGGGGGTCGCATCGTTGTCCGCCCTGATGATCGAGCTACTTTCGCATCACATGAGAATGTGATTGCAGGAAATGTCATTGCCTATGGCGCAACGAGTGGTGAGATATTCATTCGCGGAGTTGTTGGCGAACGGTTCTGTGTTCGTAATTCTGGTGCAACGGCCGTTGTCGAAGGTGTCGGTGATCATGGCTGTGAATACATGACCGGTGGAGTAGCCATGATTCTCGGCAGTACCGGAAGGAACTTCGGTGCTGGAATGTCAGGCGGTGTGGCCTTCGTACTGGATTTAGACCCACGTCTGGTCAATCCAGATATGGTCGATGTATTAACTCTTACGCCGGCGCGTGCACAGCAAGCCCACGATCTCATTGCAAAATTTGCCGCAGAGACTAGGTCGCAGATCGCCGCCACGCTCCTTCGCGACTGGGCGATAGAAAGTCTTCGGATATCTCTCGTCATGCCGCGCGACTATGCCAAAGTGTTGGCGATCATGGAGAAGGCAGAACGTGAAGGAATAAATGTAGATGAGGTAATAATGGAGGCGACCCGTGGCTGATCCAAAGGGATTTTTAACGACACAGCGGCAGACGCCCAAGCGCCGTCCCGTTGAGGTGCGTATTAAGGATTGGAAAGAGGTTTACGAAGAACAACCTTTTGCAGATCTCCAGAAGCAGGCAGGTCGATGCATGGACTGTGGAATCCCGTTCTGTCATCAGGGTTGCCCACTAGGAAATCTCATTCCGGAGTGGAACGATTTGATCTGGCGTGGAGAGCGTAGCGAAGCGATTGATCGCCTTCATGCGACTAATAATTTTCCAGAATTTACTGGACGGCTTTGTCCAGCACCTTGCGAGACTGCCTGTGTTGTTGCAATTAACTCTGATGCCGTCACAATCAAGCAGGTAGAACTGCGTACCATCGAAGAAGCGTTTAATAACGGCCTTGTTGTTCCACTTCCTCCAGATCGTCTCACCGGTAAGACAATTGCTGTAGTTGGATCTGGGCCAGCTGGGCTAGCGGCAGCTCAACAGTTGACGCGCGCCGGACATACCGTTGCGGTCTACGAGCGTGCCGATCGCATTGGTGGTCTATTGCGATATGGAATTCCAGAATTCAAAATGGAGAAATCGATCGTCGATCGTCGCATTGAACAGATGGAGGCTGAAGGAACTCGTTTTCGTGCTGGGGTCAATGTTGGAGTCGATATCACTGGTTCGGAATTACGCAAACGTTATGATGCAGTGGTTCTTGCTGTAGGTGCAACAGATTGGCGCGATCTCAACGTCCCTGGACGAGAAAATATCGGCATCTATCAAGCGATGGAATATCTCCCTTGGGGCAATCAGCAAGGACTGGGTGAATTGGTGGGGGATCCTCCGATTAACGCGCGCGGTAAGCACGTTGTGATTCTTGGTGGTGGAGATACGGGCGCCGATTGTTTGGGCACGGCTATTCGCCAAGGCGCTGCGAGCGTTACCCAACTAGAAATTCTTCCCCGCCCGTCAGAGGAGCGGCCATCGAACCAACCATGGCCAACGTATCCCATGATCTATCGCGTCAGTAGCGCTCATGAAGAGGCGGGTGAGCGGATCTTCGCCGTCTCTACCGAAGAGTTCATCGGCGATAGTGCTGGAAATGTAAAGGCGATCAAACTTGTTGAAACCAAATTCATCAATGGAAAATTTGAAAAGGTCGAAGGATCCGAGCGAGAGATTCCTGCAGATCTTGTCTTTCTTGCTATGGGATTTCTAGGTCCAGAGAAGTCCGAACTCATTACTCAACTTGAGGTACAACTCGATCCACGCGGAAATGTCCTGCGTGATGAGAAATTTGCGACAAGCATTGATGGCGTCTTTGTCTGCGGAGATGCTGGTCGTGGCCAATCTCTCATCGTTTGGGCTATCGCTGAAGGTAGAAGCGCAGCCGCTGCCGTAGATGAATATCTGCTGGGGGAAACCGGGTTGCCCGCGCCGATACTTCCCACATCGCGCTCATTTACCGCCTGAGTACAGAATTACCGATAAAATAACGGCCTAAGAGAGTGAAGTGTTTTAGGTAATAGTCCGGCATGAAGTCCAGTATTAATTAGCACTATAAAACGGAATCAAACCTGATTCCCCAAAGAGAGGCCTCGGCTTAATAAATGCGCAGAGCGAAAATAGTATGCACCATGGGTCCCGCCGTTGAATCTCCGGAGAAGGTAGCGGAGCTGATTGCCGCTGGGATGAATATGGCCCGGCTCAACCTCTCTCACGGTGGATACGACGAGCACCAAAACCGACTTAACTTAGTGCGTTCTGCAGCAGCTGCAGCGAAAGTCCCGGTTGCAATCCTGGTTGATCTGCAAGGCCCCAAGATTCGCCTCGCTCGATTTAAGGACGGCCCCCACGAATTAGCACGAGGTGATATTTTTACAATCACTACCGATGAAGTAGAAGGTACCAAAGAGCGGTGCGGAACCACATATAAAGGTCTAGCGGGGGATTGCCGACCTGGTGACCGCATCTTGATCGATGATGGAAAAGTTACAGTTGAGGTGGTCGAAGTAAAGGGCAACGATGTTGTCACAAAAGTTATTCAACCGGGATTTGTTAGCAATAATAAGGGAATCAATCTTCCAGGCGTAGCGGTCTCTGTGCCAGCGCTCTCTGAAAAGGATATGGACGATCTGCGCTGGGGGTTACGCGCTGGAGCCGATTTCATCGCCCTCTCCTTTGTAAGAAGCGCTAAAGATATTGACGATGTCCATCGCATTATGAATGAAGAGGGAATTCATCGCCCGGTAATAGCTAAAATTGAGAAACCACAAGCGGTTGATAATCTGGAAGAGATCGTTGCCGCTTTCGATGGAATTATGGTGGCGCGTGGGGATCTCGGCGTAGAAATGCCGATCGAGGAAGTCCCGCTGGTCCAAAAGCGTTGCATATCGATGGCGCGCGCCTCGGCCAAGCCGGTCATCGTCGCCACTCAGATGCTTGATTCTATGATCACAAATTCCAGCCCAACGCGTGCCGAGGCGACCGACTGTGCCAATGCAGTGCTTGATGGCGCCGATGCGCTCATGCTCAGCGGGGAAACATCGGTGGGAGCCTTCGCTATTGAAGCGGTGGCAACAATGGCTCGAATAATCGCGCGTACTGAAGAGGCGATGCTCGATCAGATCGTGCCTCTTGGACACAATCCCGCCACTAAAGGTGGAGCAATTACCAAAGCGGCTAAAGAAGTGGGCGAGATTGTTGGCGCCAAGTACTTGGTGGCATTCACGCAGAGTGGCGATTCGGCCCGCCGTATCTCTCGTTTGCGCTCAGTTATTCCTATTCTTGCCCTCACCCCTGAAGTTCCGGTTTATAACCAATTGGCTCTCTCATGGGGAGTCGAACCACAACTTGTCGATGTCGTCAGTCACACCGATGAGATGGTGAAACAGGTGGATGCTCTTCTCGTGGAGTCTGGTCGCGTGGCCAAGGGTGAACCAGTCGTGATAATCGCGGGTGCTCCTCCGGGAATTCCGGGTTCAACCAATGCACTTCGCGTCCACATCGTAGGAGATGCCATCAATGGAGTCGCCCCTGCATATCGCAGCTAATTGCAGAGGGTTATACTCTGAACCTCTTGGTTAAATAAAAATTCTCCAAGAGAGAGCCTCGGTACTCCAACGGTAGAGAGGGCAGACTCAAAATCTGCACAGTGTCGGTTCAAATCCGACTCGAGGCACATGACCAAACTAGAAGGTAAAGAGGCCTCCCAGAGCGTTCCGCTGCGCATTCTGGTAGCCGAAGATGAGGCAATTATCCGCTTAGATCTGGTGGAGATGCTCACCGATGCTGGTTATCAGGTAGTAGCAGAAGCAACCAACGGGGTGGAAGCGATCGCGCTCGCCAAGGAACATCTTCCCGATATTGCAATTTTGGATGTCAAGATGCCAGAACTTGATGGGATCTCTGCCGCGGAACAGATCATCGAAATATCACCAGTGCTCATGCTCACTGCATTTAGCCAGCGAGAGCTTGTTGAGCGTGCGCGTGATGCCGGAGCAATGGCTTATGTAGTGAAACCTTTTAGTATCTCCGACCTGGTCCCAGCGATTGAGATTGCAGTCAGCCGCCATCGTGAACAGCAAGTGCTTCGCGGGGAGGTCTCTGATCTCCAAGAGCGGCTCGAGACTCGCAAGGTAATTGATCGCGCTAAAGGGATACTGATGAAGACCTTGAACCTCTCAGAGCCCGAATCTTTTAGTTGGATTCAGCGCACCGCGATGGATCGCCGTATCTCAATGAAGGCGGTAGCGCTCGCCGTTATCTCGCCCGATGCTGTTCCCTTGAATTGATGGCGCTGCGCTGGAATGACTAGAGACTGACTAGAGACTGATTAGGTAACGATTTCATAACCTTTCACACTCATAAGCCTAAATCTGAGTTCTGAGCGTGGAGTTGAGGTGATCGTGTCGGTCATATATTGAGACAAGCCCGCCTACGCCTGTACAGTACCCCCACACAAACCTCCCATGGGGATGTTACGTTTTTTTTGCCTACCCGATAGATATGAAAGGTAACCATGAACCTCATTACTAAGCGCACGCTTGGTGTAGTAGCAGCAGCCGCTTTAGCTCTTGGCTCAG
>Ga0214165_1000209_pt1 | contig 46925 bp, 55 predicted proteins | sample TroBogypolimnion_34_FD_153004 | JGI IMG/M metagenome (GOLD analysis project Ga0214165, IMG submission 153004) | Freshwater microbial communities from Trout Bog Lake, WI - Practice 03JUN2009 hypolimnion v3 | ecosystem: Environmental > Aquatic > Freshwater > Lake > Hypolimnion/Profundal zone ... | reverse complement strand
CCATGTACCAGTGCCAGTAGCATATGTCATAGATAGATTATACCATGTGTTGAGAGCAAAGGAATAACTTACTGCATTGTTAACAGTCCCAACGTTTGCATAAATAAACAGAGCGCTGAAAGAACTAGCAGTTCCAGAAATCTGCCATTGCAGCCAATAGTTTGAAAATAATGCAGCCGAGTAATAACCTGAAAAACTCTGACTATACGCCGTTAAATAAATCCAACAGTCTAGGCTGAAATTTGTAGCAGAAAAAGTAAGTGTGGTAGCGTTGTATGGCAGTCCAACATATTGCGAGGTGCCATTAAATATGAGATATCCGTTATTATTTGCGCTGTATGTTGGCGAATTTGTTAACGTGCCGTTATTTCTATTACCGCTTATATCGTTCCATGCTGTACCCGATCCTGGATAGCTACGTGGGTTTGCAGCATCTAACAGCATACCTAAGTTATTTGTTATGATACTTGAACCATATGAAATTGTCATGCTGCTATTTATCAATTCTAAGCTGGTACAATTATGTTTTTATCACCACGGTGCTGGCAGATTTTGACTTGGCGGATTTATGATATTGGCAATTTGTTGATCAATATTGCTGTAATACGCTGCTACCATATCCGGGCCCATAGCGTCAATCACCCAAGTTTGTACCTGTTCTTGCGTCAGATCTGTATACGGTGTAAACGGAGATCCTGCAGTATACGCAACTGCCTGTGTACCGTAACATTGCGCTGTTACAGGTGGAATAGAATCAGACGATCCTGCCAGTATCCAATGTACAGTAAACACAACATTTGTTAACTCTGCATATGCTGGGTAAACATCTAATTGCGGAAAAGTCCAAACATAGGTATTGCTCACTTTGAATCTCCATATACAGCTATTTATGGGTTGATAATGGCTGTGCTTGTGTCTCGATCCAGTGTCATTGTGCCGTAGCAGCAAAAATTCCAGTCGTCATTTCCATATCCATCACCGGATACTTCGTCGTGACACGGCACGTTAAGCTGTACGTGCTTTACAGTGAACTACCGCGACTCTAAAGAAGTCGCGGCTTCTTCTTTAAGTTGAGTGCTTGATATTCCATCCGATGATAGAGTATCAAGCACGACATCCAGAAGCACTTTGGCCCGTTCCGGACCTGACTTTTTAACTCGACGCATAACTTCCTGCCATCCCCAAGTGTCTATGTTCAGAGCTGCGTTGATATCGCGATCTTCGATATAACCACATTCATCTGGATTTGAATAGTATTCATACTTTTGTGACTGCACCTTTTGTTGTGCAGAAATGCGGGTTGCTATTCCACCTAACTTACCAGCTTCGGATTTATTTAATTTTTTCATAAGGTTTCTCCAGACTAAATATAGGTGTGGGACAGCCTGATACTTCAGACCGGGTTTCAAGTTGCAGTAACAACTTGATTACCACATATATTTAGTCTATAATATCACATATACAATGCCAAAGTATGCCCGTTTAGCTCATTTAGCAGAGCAACTGATTTGTAATCAGTAGGTAGTGGGTGCAATTCCTACAACGGGCACCAATTGCTCTCAAAGCATAACAAGTGATGCGATCGCCTTGTAAGCGATATAACTCGGGGCAGTACCGGGTGAGAGCTCCAACCCTTCACAGAAAAAATAAAGACCAACTGTCTCTGTTGCGGTATTTTACGCGAAGAATAAATACCTGCATGAGAATACACGATCTTACAGAATCTGCTGCTACTACGTTAGCTAATGCATTGTCTAAAATGAAACATGGATATCTACACGGCCGCCAACGTGGTCTAGACACTTGCTATGCATATGCTGGTGAAAAACTTGCCGAGTTTAATCCTCCAGAAGCTACCATACGATTTTGGGGAATAAAACATAAAAACATGATAGTGCATGGAGATGCACTATTACCCAACGGCACCGTGTTCAGCGATATAGATCCAGCGCTGTATAACAAACGAGGGTACGAGCTTGTACATACCATGCCGTTTAGCGATTTCAAACAGCAGCTTGCAAATTTTTAATTACCAACAGTTGTGAACTAACGTTCGGCAGGCTCACGCGGTTTTTTGTGTAAAGAACAACAGTTATTCATAAAAGGTGAATAACTGTACACTGTTGCGTCGGCAAAAAGAAGAAGTAGGCACGTTACCTTTTCCTAAAATGAGTCGCAAAGTAGATTGATATTTACTGTCCGTTAACGACATAATACCTATTAATAGGTAAGGATAATTTATGAAAATTTTTATAACGGGTGTAGCAGGGTTTCTAGGCAGTCACCTTGCTGACTATTTTTTAAATCAAGGACACGCAGTATCAGGATGCGATAATCTGTTTGGTGGAACTTTAGAAAACGTAGATTCTCGAGTAGATTTTCATAAACACGACATAACAGTATTAGATGGATTTGCAGAATTAATGCAAGGTTGCGATGTAATTTATCATGCCGCTGCGGCCGCGTATGAAGGTGTCAGCTCGTTTGCACCTAGCTTTATATGTGAGAATATTTTTACAGGTTCTGTTAATACATTTACTGCTGCAATACAAGCAGGTGCTAAACGAATCGTTTACTGTTCGTCAATGGCAAGATATGGAACAAATCAAACACCGTTTTTGGAAAACTATGAACCGCGGCCTCAGGATCCATATGGAATAGCAAAAGAAGCTGCAGAGCGTGTGTTGATTAATCTTTGCGAAACCCACGGCTTGGAATATGTAATTGCTGTTCCTCACAGCATTTATGGACCTCGTCAAAAATATGATGACCCATATCGAAATGTAGCGTCTATTATGGCCAACCTTATGTTGCAAAATCGTGCGCCAATCATATACGGCGACGGTGAGCAACGCAGATGTTTTTCTTATATAACCGACTGTGTTGGTATACTAGCAGCTATGGCAACCGAGGCGTGTGTTGTAGGTGAAATAATCAATATCGGACCAGATGAAGAGTTTATATCTGTAAACGAACTAGCCAGCAAGCTGTCTAACATAACAGGATGCAATCTTGATCCAATCTACATGCCCGACCGACCAAGAGAAGTAAAGCTAGCAACATGTTCAGCCGACAAGGCTCGAAAACTGCTGGGATATCAAACAAAAGTGTTTATCGACGATGGATTGAAAGACTTAGTAAATTGGATCGTTACACAAGTACCAAAACCATTTGGGTATCATTTCGATGTTGAAATCAAAAATCATCTTTTACCGCAGACCTGGCGAGATCGCCTAATTTAGGATATAACATGACACTCAATTTTAAACAAGCATTTGTGCATGCTGTTAATACACCCAGCGACATAAACGAGCATTTGCCACTTATGAATATACTTGCTAAACTTTGTACACATGTAACAGAGTTTGGTGTACGTTGGGGCGCTAGTGCCACAGCATGGCTAAACAACGATGTAATAGTACGCGGATACGATATTGTAGCATACGAGCCTGCAGTTGAGTTATTCAGCCAAGCACAAGCAGCTGGTAAAGATGCACAGTTAATTATTCGTGATACACTGTCTCTTGGTACCATTGAAAATACAGATCTGTTGTTTATCGACAGCTTGCATACCTATCAGCAGGTTACAGGTGAGCTTGCATATGCAAAGTTTGTATCCAAGTTTATTGTTCTGCACGACACTGTGTTGTTTGGTGATGCCGGCGAAGACGGCAGTCAACCAGGTATTAATCAAGCTGTACGAGAGTTTCTTGCTGCCAATCGAGAATGGACCGTAATGGAACATAGAACCAACAATAACGGACTAACTGTACTAACACGGAGATCATTCTTTTGATACCATGCATAGGCGTGCCGGTGCTCAATCGCGGCGATCTATTACTAAACATGACAGATTCTATTGATGTGCCTGTTGAACGTCTGTGCATAGTACAAAACGGCCATGACGACTCTGTTGATACCGCAGTTAAAGAAATAGCATCGGGCCGCAATAGGTTAATTAATAAAGTTTACATCGAACGACCTTTTCGCAACTGCGGAGTTGCTCCTGCATGGAATTCTATAATTAAATCGTTTCCCGAATCAGAATACTGGTTAATAGCCAATAATGATACGGTATTTCTGCCAGGTGATTTAGAAAAATATCACAATTTATACATGCAAAATGCAAACGCTGTGATAACTGCGGCAAACGGAGCATTTAATTGCTTTTTAATCACTCCAGAAATAGTAGCAAAAGTTGGATTATTTGATGAAAATGTTTGGCCAATATATCACGAGGACATTGATTATTTTGTTAGGATGCAAAGAGCAGGTGTCAATAGAATTAAGTTAGATAGCGATATCGGGTTTAGTAATAACGGCAGCTGGACCATAAAAAGCAACGCAATTTATGCAGCTAGCAACAATACTACGCAAGCCAACAACGGGCGATATGTTAACGACAAATGGGGCATAGACCAGTCTTTTGCAACTCCCTGGAACCATCCCAGCAGAGACGTGAAGGACTGGTGGTATGACCCATATCGACGGCAATCGCACAGCACTATTTGGAATCATTTTGAACACACTGCAAACAGGATACTATAGTATGAAACCTACATTAACAGAAATAATCTTGTCCAAAAATCTAGTTACTGACAAACATAGTTTACACAGCTATACAGACTATTTTTACGAACAAGAATTTGCAAAATATCGAGAAAAGCCGGTGCAAATAGTAGAAATAGGCTTTGATCAAGGCGGCAGTTTGGTATTGTGGGCAGAATACTTTTCGCAAGCTCGAATTTTAGGAATTGATCTACAGCTTAGAGGGAATTGTGAGCAAGACTGCGCACAATATCCAGGAATTCAACTGGCATTAGGTAATGCGTACGATCACCACAGCTTGCAGTATTTTCCGTCTGCAGATATCATAATAGACGACGGACCGCACAGCCCGGAAAGTCAGATATGGGCTGTAAAAAATCTATCGCATAGAATCAAGCCAGGTGGTATTTTGGTAATAGAAGACGTCGCAGATCCTGCTACACTTGACCAGTTGAAAAACGCAACACCGTTTCATTTAAAAGAATATGTTGAGTACATAGATCTACGCAATATAAAAGGACGTCAAGACGATATTATGTTTGTGATACGTATACCAGAAAAAACTGGCGTAAAGGCTCTGTTACCAACTGTCAACACAACTGCCGCGTCAGCAACAACTGACGAAACCGACCTGTTGTTGACACCAACTGGTGCAGGTATGGATATGATGGCAGAACGACTATCTCACATAAAAAATATCATAGATTTCAACAACATAAAATCAATCATAGACGTAGGCAGTGCTCACGGTTATGAAAGCTTAAACATGGCTCGTGTTTTCAAAAATGCACAAACTTTTGGGTTTGAACCTACCCCAGAACACTACCAGCATTGTCTTAAAATTAAACAGGAATCCGGCGATGTTGGAACACGTATGCACTTTACACAAGCAGCACTGAACAACGTCAACGGGGCCATACAGTTTTATCCATTAGACAACGAGCAAAGCCGAGGAAACAACACCGGTATGGCCAGCAAGTTTCGGTTAATGGATCCTGCAGTATTTCCACATGAGCTCAGTGTGCAAAAAGAAATTACTGTCAATGCAGTGACACTGGATACGTGGTGTGCGCAAAATAACATTCAACCAGATATAATTTGGATGGACGCGCAAGGTGCAGAACTAGACATACTTAAAGGTGCAGAGCAAACTCTAGCGTCGGTTAAGGTCATATTAACCGAAGTTGGTTTAATCCCGTATTATCACGGACATACATTAAAAGCAGACATAGACGGGTATCTTGCATCTTTGGGGTTTCGCGAACTAGTTACTGCGCGCAAACTAGGTCACAAATATGAAATGGATACTATCTATGTGAAAGACTAATTCCACAAAAGTTCACTGGCAATTTTTACTATAGTTTTCACTTGTTCTATGTCGGTTGGTTCTGTTTTCCAACCGACAGTGATTTGTCCAATAAATTTGCTAGGATCTGGTGGAACACTTATTCTGCACATATAGGTTATCCCTGCGTCAATATATGCAAAACCTAAAAAGCTTTGTGGTCGTGCATAGTTACTACATGCAATTTCTCCGCTCATCAGCGTAACAACATCTTTGTTGTTGTCAATGTTGGACGTGAAAAGTCCAACATCAAGTCCATCCCAGTTACGCTGCCGGCCTGCAGATTTTGAAATAAAACTAACAAGCTTTCTGGTGTTAAGCAAAGGATTAACATCGAAAATTGCAACAAGTTCAGCATCCGAACGTTTGATAATAAAACTTGTTGCTTCTTCATACTTTCCATTCATATGCGGTAAAGCTTGCTGCGCCCGGTAGCTGGCCATAAATGCGTCTTTTTCCGTATATACAAACCATGCACCCATGAAAAACAACCCAATTACCAACAATATTATAAGACGTAGGGGGTTGTGACCCACCCATTCTAACACTTTGATAAATGTGTCTTTGAAATCCATATGGTTAAGCCTCTGTTAGATCTGTACGATTGCAAACAAAACTTGCTACAGCCATATTGCCATAAACATGCGCAACTGTTCTGATCATATCCATAACAGGATCAACTGCTATTAACAGTACAATCACCGCTTCGTGCGGTAGTTTAAGAAGATCACACACAATTGCCACAGTAGCAACAGTTAGCACTCCTGTTGTGCCTGCTGATGCCACTCCTGCCAGCATACTGCCAAACAATACAATAATTAACCCTCCTATGCCAAGTTCAACTCCATAGATATTGGATATGAATATTGTTGCCACTGCGTAGTAAGCTATGCTTCCTACTCTATTCACAGTAAAACTCAATGGTACCATGAGCTCTACACTACTGGGATCAAATTTTAAATTAGACAGTGCATCTTGTGCATACGGTATGCATGCCAACGCACTGCGGCTACTGAGTGCAATAAGCAGTGTTTGCTTTACCTCTGCAATTACTGTAAATATGCTGGTCTTGCTACGTAGCCAAATAATTAATGTAGCAGCCAGTATAAGCAGTATACCGCTCAATGCCTGTTGATAGATAAACTCAAACATCATGGTAAAAATAGATAGCCCTACTTTTCCAACTTGGCTGGAAATCATAGCCAGCAATGCAACTGGCAGAAAATAATTAAGAAATTTGAATATGCTAATAGACGCTTGTTGTATGGTCTGCAACACTTCGATTATAACTCGTTGCCCATTGCTTTTAATACTGCCTAAACTTATGCCAAATATCAAACAGAATATCACTACTTTGAGACTTTCGCCAAGGTTAAGTGCAGAAAAGATGTTTTCTGGAATAAACTTGGTAAAGATAGCAAAAGGATCTGGTTTTTCAGCTGTGTCGTTGTGCGCTTGTAATGTCATTTGTAGATCGCTTGAACTCGATCCTCTGCTGCTTACAAGCGAGCCCAATGTAGCTTTACGCTCCGGTGTCATGTCACCGCTGGTAACCTGTACACTAGCTATTCCTATAGCGCTCGACAACAGCATACTGAACAAGAATCCGACAATAATTTTCTTGATCATGCTGCTGGCTCCGTCGCGTTGCAGCAGTGATACAATACCACTTAGAATAGTTGCTAGCAAAAAGGGCAGTACCACCACTTTTAGTAGGCTAAGATATATACCACCAATACCTTCAAACATTTGACTTTCTGTTGGGTACCAGATGCCAGCCAACACACCCAAAATGATGCTACCAAACACCGTTAATGGGCTGGTGAGAAACTTTTTTATCATTTTTTGACGCCTTTCTGCTGTGCTTTATATCTATCAATTAGATCTTGCACTTTGATATTTTGAAACTTGTCTTGTATAACAAAATCCACTACAGCCAACAATTGCGTGTTGCGGTAATCTACTACACCTGCAATGTAATCTGTGCTGTCAACCAGTATAACTGCTTTGGTAGTAATACTGCTTTCTGGATGGTCGATAGCAAGTTTTTTAATTTCCAATTCGTCTCGATAGGCGACTGCCGTTTTGTTGGTCATAACGTCGTCTAGTACTTCATTCCAATTTAATTTGGGAACAAAATCTGCGTTGGGAAAATTAATTCTAGCAAAGGTTTCGTACGCTGTACCTTTTATGAAACCAATGCTTCCATTGAGATTTCGTATTACATCTGGTGTAGACCGACCGTTTTCATTTTTGCTTAGCCACAGTCTGTTGACCAACAGTGCTTGATGCAACTTGGCATACGGTACTGTAAATCTAATTGTTTGTAATCTAGGTGGAGTAATACTAAGTTTGCTGAGAGCCAAATCAGCCTCTCCTCTGCGAACCTGCTCAACTACCTCTTGGAATGTCTCGGCATCTCTGCGAAAAACCACTGTCACACCCAGCATGTTAGCAACAGCTCGTGCAATATCTGCATCTATGCCAACAATATCATTTCCAGACCCGCTGTAAAACGGCGGTGTGTCAAACTTGGTCATGCTAACCACAAGCTTATTTGATTTAGATATCTGAGCTATGTCTTGAGGTAACGGTTGAGCTTGTATACTAGCTCCTGTTATAGAGACAGCTACAAATACTATAGCAGCTATAAAATGTTTTATAGTCATCAGGCTGCCCTTTCTAGGTTTATGTTGTAAGAGTTAAATACAACGTTATTTATTAATGTCGTCTATCTATCTGCTGAGAGTAACATTAGAGGTTGACGAAACTAACTTACTAACGTAATATGTAGTTGTTGATGCAACGTTGGTAAGTTAGGGGATTAGCTCAATTGGTTAAGGGCGTATAGCTCAGCGGCAGAGCACGGGTCTCCGAGGATGCAGGTTTGCCTTGCAAGGGTTCAATTCCCTAAGTCTTCGCTGAATAAACCCATGGTCCCTGGTTCGATCCCAGGTGCGCCCACCATTTTCATCTGATTACTTTTCCATCCTTTAATCGTGTCTTCTGCAGGATGTGCCATTCAGATATACCAAGGTATATCTCTGCCGATGAGAATCCCTTTGAAAGGCACCATTGTTTTAGATTTGTTGTTGATTCAACTTGACCAGTTGATATGTGTTCGAGATCAAACAAAAGCCGAGGGCGGCTACCCTTTACACCGGATTTCTTTTTCTGGTTATAATGATCTCTAACCCCTTTTGAAATTTTCAGCCTTGTATCATCAGAGGAGGTTGACCCAATCCTTAATTTACTTAGATTATCCTTGAACTCGCTGGACATAGATTTTCCTTTGTTCCACGGAATGCGTTTTCTTAAAAGCTCTTTTTGCCGTTCTGTAACGACCTGTCCAAGATTTTGCTGTCTAATTGCAGAACACATTTTTTCCTTAGCAACTTGGTATCGATTGCTTGACGGCATATATCTTTTATCGTTTTGTTTTCCATGTGACATGCGCCATAGTGCAAATGTCATTTTATGAACATGATTGTTGTAAACCATCTTTGTTAGAAGAAGATGGGCAATATAATGCTCCTTTGCGGTGAGTAGGACAAGATTTGACTTAGAATTATCGCCTCCCATTGATTTAGGAATTATGTGATGGCGCTCGAAATAGATTCCGTTATTCTTGCTTCTATCGGCTGCACGAGAAATAAGAATCTTATACCAATTGGTATATTTGTTTTCTTTGAACATTTCCTCTCCAAATAAATAAGGATACGCGGGACAGCCTAGGTTCTCCAAGCTGGGTTTTAAATCGTTGGCGCGATTTGATCACCGCACATATTTAGCCGGTATCCCCTACCAACTTTTAAATGTGCAAATTATACCAATCCAACAGTACCAAGATTAAGCTGGAGGTCTTGCCTACACCGTAGACAGGCATATCAAACAGCACCACACATGACCTTAACTTAAACAGTTTGGTGTTACAGTGCAGGCGTGAAAGTGGCGCACCGGTCAAATAAAGCTGAATTCAGCAGATATATCGTTAAGTATGTACTTAATTCAAACTTGTCATAAATAATATAGGTTTTAGAGGGGTTTACATATGTCAATATTTGATGGTACTATACGTATATTGGGCTTTGGTAGCATAGGGGCTGGTTTAATACCGCTATTACTTAAACATTTTTCAGCTGACCGTATAAAGATAATGTCAAGTGATTCTAGAAATCAAAATATTGCCACCACTAATGGTATTGAACATCAAATATGCAGAATAAATCCTTCAAATTATACAGAAATGCTAGAAGGGTGGATAAACAAAGGTGATTTTCTTGTGAATCTCAGTGTCGATGTCAGCAGCAAAGCATTAGTTGAATGGTGTAATGCCAATCAAGTATTGTATCTAGATACCTGCATCGAACCATGGACAGGGTACTACACTGACATTAAAATTTCTGCCGAACGTCGTACTAATTACGCTTTACGTCAAGAAATGATTGACATGCAAAATTGCCGGGGTGTACCGAGTCCAACAGCTATTATAGCGCACGGCGCCAACCCAGGTTTGGTTAATCATTTTGTAAAACGAGCATTGTTAAATCTTGCACAAAATCTCACGCCCGATGTCAATCCATCTACTAAAGAAGAATGGTGTCAACTGGCAAAGCACCTGGGTGTTAAGGTTATACATATAGCCGAACGCGATACGCAAACACCGCAAGATCCAAAAAAAATCGGCGAATTTGTTAATACCTGGAGTGTTGACGGCTTTATATCCGAAGGTCTACAACCTAGTGAGCTAGGCTGGGGCAGTCATGAAAAAACTTTGCCACTTGATGGTTGTACATACGATTGGGGCTGTAAGAGCAGTATATGGCTTAATCGACCTGGTTGTATTACCAAAGTACGATCTTGGACTCCTCAAGAAGGTCCATACCACGGTTGGATAATTACACACAACGAAAGTATTGGCATTGCTGATTATTTCACAGGCGAAGACGGGTATCGGCCAACAGTGCATTATGCATATCATCCATGTGACTCAGCTGTACTAAGCATGCACGAACTATCTGGTAAGAATTATCAGCAACAAACAATTCAACGGTTAATTGTAGACGAAGTAGCATCTGGTGTGGATGAACTTGGTGTACTATTAATGGGAGATTTTGGAGCATACTGGTATGGTAGCTTGCTAGATATAGAAACCGCACGTAATCTAGCACCTTATAACAATGCAACATCACTACAGGTAGTAGCACCTGTATTAGCTGGAATTTTATGGGCTATCGAACATCCTACAATGGGAATACTAGAAGCAGACGAATTGCCGTTTGAAGATATTTTGAAAATATCTGATCCATATATGGGACAATTAGTCGGTTGTTACACGTCGTGGACACCGTTACAAGACAGAGGTATCTTATTTTCAGAAGATTTAGATTATGATGACCCTTGGCAGTTTAAGAATTTTAGAGTAGTTTAATAAAATGGGTCAATTATAACAAGAGTGGTGTCTCTTAACATCACATTGTTGGCATCTAAGTCTAATCCCTTACGTTTCATATTACTAGTTAGAGGTAAGAGTTCTCTAACTACACTAATCCAAGACTCGTCCGGTGATCTGCTAAGTTTTTTCCATAATTCATTTCGAGCATTGTTGTCAACAACTAATTTAGAAATAAATTCATTTCTAAATTCTTTTGTCTTGTCCATCAATTGTCCCCAAACAATAATTTTCTGTCGTATTGTTGGATACATTTCTTCTCTAACACCTGGTATACCAAGTTTAAGTCCTTCTAGATATGCAAATATCATCTCAGGCGCATAACGCTTCATCAGAGCTTGTTCTGATATTTTATCTAATTTTTCCATTCGCACAAAGCTGAATTTGGTTCCAGGGATGTTTGCCATAATTCCAGGAATAGTTAAAAATCGTACTTCGTCTAATGCTGATAACTCTTTGCTATCTGCACCCGTTAAAAACACTGGAACATGAGGATTGTTTTTATGATCGATAGAGAATTTTACAAATTGCTTAAAATTGCTGTTGCTCTTAAATAATTTTAACACATAATTTTTGTTGGGATGTTCAGCAACTGCTGCTTCCATTCCAATTCCAATTACATTCCACCCATATTTTCTTAGAACATCTTCTGGATTTTTAAGCTGCTGGATATCTTTTTTGAGTTGTAATTCGTCGATTTTCATGAGATTGGGTTACCTTCAATATCATAACCAGCAGCTTCGGCAGCGGCGACAGCAGCGGCAGTGGGATTTGCAATGTATTCAATAGATTTAGGATCGTTTTTCACGGCGGCCAACTGTACAGCTGGTGTTGGGTTTTTTATATACCTGATGATAACGCCTCTAATACCAACAGCAGCAAGATGTTCTTCTTCGGTTGGGTTGGGTAACATTCTAATGGAATATGGAGCATTTTTAACACTGGCTACACGCACAGCGCGACTAGGATTGCGCATATATGCAATAGGGTAGTCACTGATACTTAGATATAACTCATTAAACATCTCATTTTCTAACGAACTGCCAACAGCCATCATTTCCAATGCAGGTGGAAATGAATACGTCTCACGATCTCCACCATAGCCTTCCGGTTGTCCAAGCGCAATAATATAATAAGCAGCCATATCTGTCGATTTTAGATCCATCAATTCCTGTTCTAAGTTTTTATCACGAATACGTCCGTGATCTCGCCATTTTTTCAGTTTTGTTCGCATTGTTTCCATGGCTTGCCTGCGAACACGTCGTTCGTCGGTTATGTTGCCGCCATGTGGAACCATTTTTACCAAAGCCCGGGGATCAAATCCTGTTGCGGATTCAAATTCATCAGCAGAAATGGATTTATCTGCGCTGTTAAACATTTCGATCTCATTTACATCAGGATGATATGCAATGGCATACTTTTCACCCGTGGTTTTATTGATGCAATAAATCAATGTTATGCTACGATCCAGGAAGTATTCGTCAAAATAATGGGTGGCAGGGCGGGCTGTACACCACGCAGTGTCGCGACCATGGAAACATGATGCATCATGATCCAACGGTATTACTACCAGCCAATCAGGAGTTTCTTTAAGCGTGATGCTTTTGCCGGCGGCGCGCTTGCGCTTGATCTGTGTTTTACTGGCTTGGGTTTGTTTATCTGCAACAAACGCAGAAAACTTATCCCAACCCTGTTTACGCCACCAATCAATGTTGCGTTCGTTGCCTGTGACCTGATTCCTATTAACCAGATCGCGATACTGATTGACGGTTGTTTTGACAAGATTAGCATCAGCTACTTGGTTAAATGCAGCAATGGTGTCTGGATAACCTTCAATCAGCAGTTCATGTATTCTCATGTTATTGTATAACCTTTTCAATCATAATATTTTAAGTATTAACTTTACACAAGTCCTGTAACAAACATGAAAACAGCATTAAGTAGCAACACAGATCCTAAGAGTCCAATCATGCTACCTGCGATCAACATTGGCATGCTCACAGCAAGTATACTAGACGATGCTAACACAATAGCTATCTGTAATGCAGCGCTGGCAGCGCCAAACCACACGCTGCGCCTCTTGGCAGTTTCTCTATCAATCTCATAGTCTCGAGCTCGTGCAAAAAGCTCTTTTTTACCTTCTCCACTAGCTGGATCAGTTTCATACCGTGCAATCATTGCTTTATTTTTCTCTATTTTAGCTTCTATTGCATTGCGATGTTGCAACACGGTGTCGCTGGTAGCAAGGTTGCCTAACTCGTCCTCCATAGCGTCAACGCTTTCTTGTGCAACCTGTTGTTTGATGCTTTTTGCTTGATAAAATGCCCAAGTGTCGTTGGCTGACAGCGTATCATTTAATATTCTACTGGAATTACTGTTTGACAACATTGCTGCAACAGCTAATAATGCAGCACAAATACTAATTACTACAGAGCCGCGCCCTTTCATAATAGCTTCGCCTTCACTTCGTGAAAGATGTTTACCGTTTTTGTCCTTAAGCATATTAAACCTCCGTTATCTATAGTTCATTTTTATTTATTTTAACAATTGACAGTATCAGGAGGGTAGCTGCATAATTGTATTAATTTAAAGGAGATAACGGCATGTGCCCAATGAGGAAAATGAAAACAAGTTGCTATGTCGGGTCGGTAGTGCTAATTGTTATTGGCATAATTATTTCGCGTATTTTTATGTGAAATGTTAGCTGGTACAATGGGCAAGTAGGTACCAGCTAACTTCGCTAGTTGTCTTTTCGTGTTTGATCTAACACGTAGGTGGCAAGAGATGCTGTAGTGCAATTACGTGCAAAATGCAACTGTATTCGAGCATTGATGTCAACATATTGTTGAGTGTTGGTGTTTAAAAACTCGTCAGCACCATGTGTATTAATTAACTGGTTAACTGCAAGAAGTTCTGCTTTAGGTAAGGTAGTGCAGGTTCTAGTAGGACAAAACGCAAGATCTAAAAACCAAGGTACACATTGGCTTCCCATTATTTCGTAATGACGTAAGCAATCCCATCCGTTTTTCTTAGTAGTGATTCCAAACATACTTTCGTTGTACTGTTTATAATATTCTGCTTCTTCACTATAGATATATGTCGACAACTCTCCTGGTACCAACGGGGCAACGCTGCGAAATTTATCTATCGGTGTTTGAATACGCTCTTCGGGAAACCCAAAGCTGATAGGTAGTACATCTTCCCGGTCGCTTCTTAGTTCACGTTTGAAATATCTGCCAGTTGACATAAACTCATCAAGTATTTTAGTTTCATCTCGACCATCAATCCATGCAATTTTCTTTTTAGGTGTGTGTTTTATAATAATGTCATGCAACGGACTTGGATACCATGGATGCATAATAATTATATCAAAAAAACCAGCCTGTATTTTATTTTCCAAATCAGTACGGTCAACAGTTGGATCTTCCATACGACCATAATAGGTGAAACCTCGCGCACAAATGCTGCTGAGATCTTTTTTACCAAATCCAAATGAATCTGCGTACATGTGCCACATTCGCGGGTATTCTACAACATCAGAGCCAAATATGCTGCGTAAGCCATGTAGTAATCCGTCATCAAGATATTCTGGTTCGTTCCAGCTCTTGGTCATTAGTATCTTCATATACAGTCCTTAAAGAAAATGTGTGCCAACCCAGCCGAACAAAAGTGCAACCACAGACAACAAAATTTGACCGCTAAGTGTTTGTTTTATATTAGTAGTTGCCTCGGTTGTATAAATTTTCAGCAGATAGCTATAAATTAGTGTGATACCAAATGCAACTGCTAATGGCAACGGTGCTGTGTTAAAGAAAGGTACAATGTACCAACCCCAAAGCGTACTCAAGACATAAGATTGCATAACAAAACTTAAAAATGCAATTAATATTGCTAGTAACAGCAGTAGTGCAGCTCCTTTTACTGTATCTTCGTCATATTTTTTGATAAACTTGCCTGTTAAATTTCTCATAAAAACTCCGTGTACACATGCAAAGCATACACGGAGTTCAAAAAAGTGTCAAATAATAGGTTTAACTACACCTTTGCAGATGCTTGCACGTCATAGTATTCCAAGCGTTGCATATACCAACGTATGTAATCTGCAGAATGCTCCAAAGTTTGCTCACGCAATCTTAGCCCGTCAATCCACCGTTGGTCAATGCCTGCAAATTCACTTATTAGACGTAGTTCTCTATCAGTTTTAACAAATTTCATATCCACAATTGGATATGTGTTGTTAAATCGGTTACTGGTTAGTATACCGTCGGCAAACATATTCAAATGATACTCGGTGAATACATTGTAAGTTTCGACTGTTGCTGGAATAACTTCTGTGCTAACAAGTGTAACTTCATTGCCATACTCGTTAACAGTTGTTGTACCAAGTGGAGTATCACTGCGTAAAGTATGTGTAAATCTCTGAGCTTCTTTGTTGAATATATGATGATTACCGCTGGTACGCAGTGTTGAACCATCACTGAATGTAAGCAGATTATAGCTGTTTTCAGTTTCAACTGCTTTTATCCAGATCGGCTTGGCTTCTGCGTATCTACCAAGGTCAAAATCCCAAACCAGCAGCATGTCATCATATGTGACGTCTTCTATGGCTTTGTATGTACCGTCGCTTAGCGCAATCATAGTACCCTTTACAAAGCAAATGCCACTGGTGCCAGACGCAGGAGGGGAAAATATCGTGGTAAACGGTGTTTGTAGGTATGCATATGCTGTAAATGGTGCGCCATCGCCTGGTATGGTAACCGTAACGGACTGGCACCCTGCGGTTGTTGCTCCAACAACAACAGGCGTGTTGGCACATGCTCCTGCTGTGATAACCACACCAGTGCTGATCACAGGAGCATAGCTTACCACGTTTATGCTAATGACTGCATGGCATGGACCGTAGCCCGCTGTTCCAGTGATCATTACGTTTGGAGTTCCTATCGCAGTTTGAACAGTCGCCGGTATTACTATACCTCCGCTGCCGCTTGGACCATATGTCACTTCCTTGGTGGAGGTGTTGTAATAAACCGTGTTAGACGTAGAGCTGCAACAGTTACGCACAGGATCAACGTAAAGTCCTGCATTTGTAGCGGTTAGAGAACCACATAGAGCATTTAGAACTATGCTGTTGTCTGCTTGATCGGTATACCCGGCATAATGGCCGATTGCTATGGCATTGTTGCCCTGGTGAATTCCACCCGCATTGAATCCAATTGCCACAGACGCGCTACCTTGGCAATTTTGGCCCGCATAGTGTCCTATGGCAATCGAACTGCAACCCTGTGTTTGGCTTCCTGCATAACGTCCCATGGCAATGGCATTACGTTGTTGGTTAGAATACCCCGCATGTATGCCAATAGCAACAGCTTCTTCTCCCTGATGGCAGTATCCTGCACAGGTTCCAATGGCTATGCTGTCGTTGCACTGGGCATTCCAACCTGCGTTGGTGCCGATGGCAATACCATCAGCAAGCTGTTGGTTAGATCCTGCGCATATGCCTATTGCTATGCCTCTGCAACCTTGCCAATTTGCGCCTGCGCAGGCACCTATTGCTATGGCAAACTCGCTTTGGCTGTAGTAGCCAGCACCTGCACCAATTGAGATTGCATCGCCACATTGATTTGAAACAAACTGCAAGCTACCAGCTGGAGTGGCGGACGGAGGAGCTGTTAATTCTATAGTGGTGCTGCTAACAACGGTGTTAACCCGCTGTGTGCCGGTAAAACCGGTGCCAACCACACGCATACCAGCACTAATACCGCCGGTGCAATTCAATACAACCGTGGTACCACAATTGCTGACATAATCACGGAACTGGTAGTATCCGCGTGCAGAATTATATCCAATGGCAACCGAATATGGACCTTGATTGGTATGACCGGCACTACAACCAACTGCGGTTGCACCTTGGGATTGTAAGTTACTGCCTGCGTAGGGTCCAAGTGCTGTTGCATCAACCCCTTGGGTGTTTTGACCGGCACACGGGCCTATAGCCACCGAACAGTAACCTTGGCTTTGATTGCCAGCATAGGGACCAATAGCAATAGCTCCATAGGAGCTTTGAGAGTTTCCAGCTTCATACCCAAGTGCAACAGAACATGGCCCGCCTGCACCGTTTTTACCACCTAGCGTATTCCATGTTGTGCAGCTTCCGCTACCGCAAGCAACCAGATAAGGAAGACAATTCCAAGCTGCAGAGCCGTTGCCCACTTTCATCTTGCCGGTATTGGTTTCAATACCCGGCTCACCTTGGCTTAGGGTCGGGTTTGCGGAACTCCAGCTGCTGCTTGTGTCCCTACGAAGTTGGATCTTAGTTGCCATTTATGGGTGCTCCTGTGCATTTTGTTGCATTATCGCATATTTAGCCCAACCGAAAGCAATACGCCCTGCTTACACAACAATTGCTGCGGATGGTTGTTGAGGCGGTTGGGTTTGCTGCTGCGGCGGGGCCGGTATCACTCCTATGTTGAAATGTATGAACCTCAACGGTGTGCTTGAAGGATTTTTGGTGAAGCTATGCGGAAGCCAGCTGTTGAAAAACATGAACTGGCCCGGCTTTGGCAGGAAATTGATGGCTAGGCTAGCATAAGTTGCGTTGGCCATGTTGGCCTCATGAAGATTTGCATATTGCTTGGCAGGTCGAGGATCGTGTATTGCCACCCGAGGAGTGTTATCCTCAGGGACATCAAGTATATAAAAGCCTGAGATTTGATTGCCCATGCCGTGGATGTGCTCATCCTGCCCGCTGAACTTGTGATGCTCCTGGCACCATAGCTCAGTTACGGTGGTGTGTAAGGGCGTCATGTTATAACCTTGCCCTGCCAGTATGTCCCAACATGTCGTACCAATAAAGCGTACAAAATCAGCAATGCGTGCATCATTTTGGAAACCAACCGTTTGCCACACAGGATAAATTTCGTTTAATGTATTGTTTGTTTTGATACTGGTAAGGTATTCATTTGACACTGTCCGTAAATTGTCTAAAAATTCAGGTCGATCTATTGTATATAGAACACTGGGAAAATAATGCCACTGCTGTAACTTCGGCGCGTCGCTTGCTTTGGATTCTACCACTGCGGTCGTTGCATCTGGTTCCAACTGGGCATCACCCACCACATTTAAATTCAACGAACCTGTTACGTCAACGGTGCTACCAGCCATACGATTTCTCCTGTTGATTTAATTTTACGCTTGTGTTTCTTTGTTTGTCAACAAACTAGGTAGGTCATCATGGAATTCACAATATTAGGGTCTTTTATCCCCATTTGTATATTTTCCGTCCAAACAAAATTACGCAGCCCCCAGGCCCGTTCTATATTGTTGGCCACGACTCCCATGTGCAGGTCATCAACAGCTACCCAATGAGTGACCTCAGGATGGTCGGCAAGCCAGCGTTTGATCTCCATTGCCCTCTGCTGATGATATGTAGGGTGGCCTGGTAACCAAGGCGTAAAATCAATTGGCGGTTTTTTGATATTTTGCAGTTGATAAAACACCGACATCGATTCCAGTGTTGCTGATCGTTTCCAATCGCTTGACACAACTATCTCTGCTCCGGTTGTATCAAGTACACGGTTTAAAACGTCTACAGCACCCGGATCAAATGGTTCAAACATGGCCCTACCATGTAGCTCGTCCGCAGTTGGTTTACCGTCCCAGGTGCGGATGAAACCTGGGCCTGCCAGGTTCATCACCCCGTAATGATCCAAAAAAAGTATTTTCAACTAGGCTAGCGCATACTCAGCCGTATGTTCCATTGCAACAAGCCTGTCCACATACCACTTGATCATCGCAACATCGTATGTCTGCTCTGCCAAGCGAAGTCCTGTATAGAATCGATCTTCTATACCGGCAAACTCCTCTCGACCGCGCAATATCCTACTATCCTTGACAAACTTCATGTTGCCGATTGGATAGATATTGTTGAACCTATTGCTTGTTAATATTCCGTTGGCGTAGAGATTGACGTGGTAATCAGTGATAACATTGTAGTACCTTACGGTTTTATATGTGATTTCCTTGTTTATCAAGCTAATCTCAACACCATGCTGATTAATGGTTATTGTGCCAATCGGTGTTGCATCCGTCATTGGATAGGTGAATGCACCAGCTTGCTTGTTAAAGATACGGTGCTGATCGATGGTACCAAGTTTGCTGCCGTCGCTAAATGTCAACAGGTTATAGCGATCAACCGTTTCAGCTCGTTTGATCCAAAGTGCCGCTGCTGCTGCATAGCATCCGCGATCAAAGTCCCAAACCAGAAGCAGATCGTCATATGTAATATCTTCAATTGGCTTGTAGGTACCATCAGCCAGCGCTATCAATGTACCTTCAAGCAAGCACATTCCAGTCATACCGTGCGCAATACCACTGTATACCGTGCCTGCTGTGGTTGTAACATAGGCATACGCGGCATAGGGGTATGTACCAAATCCTACCTGCCAATTGATGGTTTGAGATCCTGTACTGGGCGTGCCTGCTGCATGTTGATTACCGTAACCGCAAACATTGAACAATATACCCGTCGATACAATCGGAGCAACATTTGACACACAGTATGTAACTGATCCTTCGCCGCCGCCGCCAAATGGTCTTGTGCTGGTTATAGCTACCTGCTGGAATTGATCGACGATTCCTCCTGCAGGCCCATAGGTTAGTTCGCTTGTAGATGTGTTGTAATAAACTGCCACATTTACGTTGCCTGTGTCATTGCGAACAGGTTTGACATAAAATCCGGAATTTGCCCCGTTCAGCGTGCAGCCACTGGCATTGATAATGATGCTGTTTGATGGCTGATAACAAGTTCCGGCGCCAGCACCAATGGCCACAGCATTGTCGCCTTGATGGCAAAAACCGGCATAGTAGCCAATGGCTATGGCCGTAACGCCCTGCGTACAACCGCCAGATCCAGATCCAATGGCGATGGAGCATATGCCTTGGTACTGGGCAGCACTTTCAGTGCCTATTGCAACGGCATTGTTACCTTGATAATAGCTGCCTGCGTATAGGCCAATTGCCGTAGCTCCGCCACCTTGACCTGAACATCCAGCCCATGTTCCTATTGCAGTGCTATAAGTACCTTGCACACCTTTAAACAACAGAGGTTCACCAGTTGTTGTTGGTAGGCAAGGTGCAGCTGAAAGAACCGCGCAATTGCATGCCCCTACCGACACCACTCGTTGATTGCTGTTAAAGCCTGTTCCTGTCACATACATGCCTGCTTGAATACAGCCATTGTTGTTTAGGTAAATTTTCGTTCCGCAGACATCTGCAAGATTATGTAGTATTGCAGTTCCGTGGGCTGCATTATGACCAATCGCCACAGAGAACTCACCTTGATAATTGGTGCCAGCATTTACACCAACCGCAACGGCAAATGCCGACTGGCACAATTGGCCAGCTGTTGCGCCAATGGCCACGGCACAAGAGCTTTGTGAAGTCTGTCCTGCTGATATTCCAATTGCTACAGCAGCGCACTTTTGATTACAACGTCCGGCATAACAGCCTATAGCAACCGACACGTTTCCTTGATGGGTCTTGCCAGCACTACAGCCTATTGCTACAGCAAAAACACCTTGATTGGAATTGCCAGCATAGCTACCAATGGCAACGGACGCAGGACCTTGGTCCAAATTACCTGCAAACGGGCCTACCGCAACCGCATTGGTACTTTGATTATTGATTCCTGCACACTGTCCAAGTGCAATTTGCTGTGGTCCGCAGGAGTTGTTTTTATCCTGAATTTCTGCATAGGTTACGCATGTGCTGGCACAGCCGACGCTGGCGTAAGGCAGGCAATTCCATGGTAAGGAACCGTTGCCATATTTTATCTTGCCTGTATTGCTTTCCAAACCCGGCTCGCCCTGGGCCAACACAGGATTAGACGTGCTCCAGTTGGCACTTGTATCGTTTCTTAATTGTATTTTAGTTGCCATTTTGCATCATCCTGCGTTGAGTCATCATACTAATTTTTCTATCTCTATGTAACCATATCCTATTGTAGGACCACTGGCCGTGGCTATCCATGTTATCTTGTAAATATGCCCATCCGAATTGTCCGTAAAATATCCAACTGCCATATCACCGACAGTGGCAAAGTTCACGCCAATACCACCTGCAAATGCGGTAAGCCAAGTAGCAGTTGTATTTCCATATGTTGTAACAGGATAGTTACTACCGCTCCATATCTGTGCTTGCAATGAGTACGGTCCAGACCAATCAGCAGACACTGCACCTACCGTTGGATTACCTGAGCCATCAATGCTGGCTTTGATGTTATCCATGCTGATCACTGGATTTAGGATATTGAAACCAGATTTAACCACCTGATAGGCTGTTTTTTGTGCCGTGCTATCAGGAAATATCATTTTACCAGTTGTGTCAAACAACCAGGTATTATTATTGGAATATAGGCCGACACCAATGCTTCCATTTACAGCTACCGCGTTGCCTAGGCTAGCCGCAATGGCAGCACCACTTGGATCGTATAATGTCGTTTCACCCAGTATTTTTGTAAGCGTTCCACCGCTAGGCAAGGTTAAATTGCCGGTATTATCAAAAATCCAACGATATTGTGTTGACCCTGTATAACTGTTTATCTGCACATTGCCATCATTTACTATGCTGACATTCTTGTCATCATCGCCCAGTATCAAATCGCCACTTTGACAAGTTCCAGATCCTGCTGCAATGTGTATGTGCGGAGAATCCGTATTAACGGTTGGATATATGTTAACGTATTGGCCATGATTTACATAATAAGAACAACCGTTTGGTACGATCTGTACATTACCATGTGCAGGGCCTGCACTAAAGCTTGAGCAGGAAGGTCCATTCAGTGTGGTACCAACAAAAGATATGTTACCAGTACCTGTAGAGGTAACGGCATAGCTCAAACAGTTCCAATGCATGGTACCATCGCCGTACTTTATCTTATTGGTATCGGTTTCCAATCCCGGTTCGCCATCCGTTAATATGGGATTTACCGTTGTCCAGTTGGTCGAGAGGTCTCTTCTTAATTGTATTTTGTTGGCCATTTTATGCTGCGCCCCCGTTTATTGTGCTAGTTCCTGTTACAGAGGCGTTGCCACCGTCAAATACAGTGTCGCTAAGGCCAAATCGGTTGGCTGCCGTGCCACCATCTGCATATGAATATGATGTTGCGTAATATGTTGATGCCCCGCCGCCGTCTATCGGGATTTCAGTTGGCTCCCAGGCTGAGAATTGTCTAGATCCGTCTGGAAAGGTTAAAGACCCTCTGCCGTCAAAGGTCCATGTACCGCCACCTGCTATGGCATTGCCCGTGGTTATTGTAAACACAGGTTGTGGTGGAATCATATTGTAGTTGAAATTGATGTAACCTTCCGCAGCGTCAAAGGGCACAGGATTCAGCGTGCTTGGAGCATCTGACAATGACTGCGATGCAAATGAGAACGCGCCGGTCACATCAACCGGTGTAAAAAATACTAGATTTTCAGATATGTAGTTGGCATTGGCCAGCGTAAACACCCCATATTGTCCATAAGGCAGGCTGTTGTCAGTTGGCAATTGAACGGTGATAAACTTTGGCGGAGTATTGTATTCGCCAGTTTGCGGGTCCGTGGTTGTATAGCCTGTTAAGACCAACAACCCATTATTGACGCTGGCCATTCTTGTACCAGATATGAATCCACCCGAGCCTTCGCCTTCTTCGTAATAGGTGCCAAAGGTGTTTTCCCAGGCTGGCTCACCAGTCGACGCGTTGAACTTGGCCATGTAAAAATTAGCCCCAGCTGGTACGTCGTTTGTGATGCCTGTTACATAAACATAGCCTTCCAAATCAAAACTTAGATCATAACCGTATGTGCTTTCATAAAGTCCAATTATCTGGATCCAAATGACGGTTGTTCCATTTGTGTCCAGTTTCGCCACTACCGAGGTTTGGGCAGAGGTATCAGTTACCACAACATATAGATGCCCATCGTGAATTGCCACATGTTGTACCATTGGGCTGGAACTTTGATCGGTATAACCAGTGTAGAGCTGTTTTGCCCATGTGTAATTACCGTTATTATCAAACTTCCATATAACTGGGTCATAATTGGTACCATCGTAGTATTGTCCGCCAACATACACGTTTCCGCCGGCGTCCGTATCAACGCTGGATCCAATGCTTGCTAGGTTTGATACCGTATTCCATTCCATGGCACCGTTTGCAGCATTTACCTTGGTGATCACTTGGTAGTTATTCGAATACCGGCCTGTTACATATTGGTTACCGTGATCATCAACTGCCATGTCCGTTGATATGATATTGCTTATACCATAGCTGTATTGCTGCTCTATTGCGCCGTTGTTAGGGTCAAAGCTGCCCACATAAAAGCCCGAAACGGCAAGATTATTGGCCAAAAACCATATTTTACCACTTGGATCAATATCAATGGTTTGATTCCAAACGCAAGGCGGTAAATTACGAGTATCCAACCAGCGCTTGTGATAAATCAACGCTCCTTGCTGATCATATTTCATCAACTCGCTGTTGAAATAGTCGCCGAAGGATGCATCTTCTACGATGCCCACAACATAAACATTTCCGCCACTGTCTTGCACAACGCCCGAACCCGACTGGCCATTATTATTGGTATTGAGATCCCCATACACGTTCCACCACCACAGGTTAGTTGGCAGCGGCGTGTTGGCACTGTTGGTGTTGATGGCAATTCCCGAATCCGACAGTTGTAGCACCACCGGAGCGGCATTGCCACCATTAAGCACGGTTTGGGTCTGGTCGGCAAATATACCATTTACCGATCGGCTACCATTTAGAACACCCATGCCAGCTGTATAACTAGAGGTGGTTGCCACCTGGCAGGGTTGCATGAAACCAATTTCAATTACATTATTTCCAGCAACAGAAAGTGAATATGGGCTGGTTATGCCAGGATCACTTGCAATTACACCTGCAAATCCTGGTCCATTTTGACCTGAAACGTTTTCAGTGCCAAAAGTTAAAATGCTTGGACCTCCTGAGCCACACGCTCCTCCCTCATACGGGCCAACAACATTGATGCCAATACCGCCGTTACCGGCGGACATGTTGATGGAGGACGCCACAATTGGACCGGTAGGCCCTGTGGCACGGCAGGTGGTAAAGACCAACGACGAGGCATTTCTAGCGCCAATACCACCGCTGTTTAACTGCGTATTGCACGGCATGGTAACTTGACCACACACATTAAGTGCAAAACTATACTGACCATTTACCAGTTCATAGCCGACAGCCGTTCCTGTTGGTCCTTGTAAACCCTGAGGGCCTGTGGGGCCCATTGGACCAGTTGGACCAGATCCGCCGCCTACAAGTGCATTGCTACCACAATAATAGTTAATCGTTCCGCCTGCTGGCAGCAATAAATTTCCTCTGGTATTAAAATTCCAAATATGGCTGTTTACATCTATGTAAACGTTACCAAGATTGTTGGTACCGATCGTATTGTTGGTAATTAAAATGTTACCTGTTACTGGAACCGGAGTTGAATTCCATTTGGTACCGTCCCAGGTGTATATTGAACCGTTTGGTGCATCATATTGCTGTCCAACATATGGGTTCGGTGGAAAATTTAACGCCATTAGATAGGTCCTCTCAGTTGTCCATCCTATTTACCAGCAAATCGCTAGAGCACTTAATGCAAAGAAGATGTCTTCCAACCGGTGTTTGTGTAAACATATATGTTGTTGTCATCCCAACATATTTGTCCTAGCATCCCAGGGTCACTAGGTGCTTTTGTCGCTTGCGGTGCTTGAAGCAACCCAGGCACTGTAAGTACGCCAACCGATGATAATGCTGCTGTATACGACCCGTTAACAAGACTGCTAATAGGTCCAGGGGCGCCTCCCGTGCCCGGATACGCAGGTACCCATGTACCGTTGTAGTAAAGATAAAGATTACCGTCGACATCATTCCACCACATAGTTCCTTGCGATGCTTGATTTGGTGGATATTGTCCTACAAAAGTTGAATCAGCAGTTGTTTGTATGCTGCCATCTGGGTACTGGAATCCGCCAGTTAAGCTGGTAATAATTCCGTTTACAGTTAACTTAGTAACAGGGTTACTTGTACCAATACCAACATTACCTGACGGATTTATACGCATGGTTTCAGCGAATACTCCGTTTTGTCGTGTACTCCAAATCATATCAGTATTGCTAGCAACGTCTGCTTTGACAGTTAATGTAGCATTTGGCAAACAACTAGGTGATCCAACGTCAAATCGTTGTTCAACTGCGTCATTTAAAGTGTTAGTTGGATTTCCTAATGTGAAAATAGGTCCAACAGTACCGGGTGTGTATCGGTAAACATGTAAATCGTATTGAGGGTCAGAAATGCCAATACCAACATAGTTGTTTGGGGTATTAACCGTTACTGCATCGTATCCTATACTAACTGTCCCAGGCGATTCTGTAGAAATGTTCAATCCGCATGCAGTAGTTGTCAAGGTTGACTGACGTGTAGCAGTAGCTATACGAACAGTAGAGTTTGAGGCTCCATATGCATCAAGTTGGTATTGTGGTGTAACTGTACCAATACCAACAAATCCTTGCGAGTTTATTCGAACTGTTTCACTGCGACGTCCAGTTGCGTCCGGAGTTCCGGTTGCAAATACAATTTGGCCGCCGTTGTTGTAATTTCCTGCACTCTGTAAATGAAGTGTATTGGTACCGTGTGCCAAATCGGTTATGTTTGTAAACAACATATTGCTGTTGTATCCAGGCACGGTCCACGTAGTAGAAGTCGACGCTGCTATGTTTGGATTTATTGTTACTGCAGATTTACCAATATTGAAATATAATGGCAATCCGCCATTGCCTTCTACTTTAAAAAAGTTTACTACCGAGGGCGATCCGTCGCTTATTACAATTGGTCCAACAGATTGATTTAGTGTTATAGTTGCATTACCGCTGGCCAAGTAATCAGCTTGCAATCCTGCAGCCGGGCCTGTTTGGCCTTGCAATCCTCTAGGTCCAGTTGGTCCGCTTACACCGGTAGAACCTGTCGGGCCTACAACACTAATTCCCAAGGCACCAGTTGGTCCTGCAACTCCTCGAGGACCTGTAAAACCGGCGCGCCCTTGTTGCCCTGTAGGACCGGTAGCGCCTCTTACACCTACAGGTCCTACAGGGCCTTGTACACCAACACCAGTAGGACCAGTGTGTCCTGTTGCACCTGTTGACCCGGTATAACCAGTAGTACCGGTTAAACCTACACTGCCTGTTGGTCCAGTAACAGTAGATTGAAGTCCTGTTGGACCAGTTATACCTGTGTAACCTGTTGGGCCAGTAACCGTTGATTGCGGACCAGTTGGGCCAGTTCCATATGGTCCGGTTGCACCAGTCGAACCTTGAGGACCAATAACCCCTTGGAGTCCTTGCGACCCGGTTACGCCTGTTGGGCCCGTAGAACCGTACGGACCTGTAGGTCCTCCGTTTGGGCCAGTTACTCCAGTTGGACCAGTAATTCCGCTTACAGCAATGTACTGTAGATTGCTAATTTCAACACTTGCAGTATTAAGTGCTTGAACAATAGCATTAAAATTGCTGCGAAAACCTTGTCCGGGATTGTTTAATCCGCTGATAGGAAAATTTACGTTTATCCCAGTTGTGGAAATATTTGAAGACATGGATCACTTACCGCCTATTTTCCAGTATTTACCTGCAGCGTTAGCTGCGTCAAGCGGAACGCCGCAACTGCTTGCTCATCAGTAGTTCATCAGTAGGAAATTTTCCTACCATACTGCGTTGTTTCCCGAATAAATTCGATTTTGCGTATTAATCCATTTTTGTAATCGAGTGTTGCTGTATGTACGAGGTGCAAGAGAGTCAAAAATGGTGCTGTACAAATCAAATACTGTGGTGCCAGCATCTATTAATGTGGTTCCCCATACTTGAAACAAGTCGTATGCAAGCGGATCTTGATAATCAAAAATTGTTGTACCGTTGTCAAAAATTTCAGTGTTGTCGTCGAAAACAGTTTCCAACGGACTTTCTGTATCTTGAAATCTAGTCGCATTCCCGTCCCAGGTGGTTGTGTCGTTGTCAAATGTTGTGGATCCTAACCATTTTAACCCCTGCCATTGCATGATCATTACAGTCGGTTGCCACGGAGTGCCCCAAAGTGTTGTAGGTTCGTAATTTAATATATTTGCGGCTAACAACGCAGTTGATACTGGAAGTTCCCCTACTGCTATGGCAGGGAAATAGCTGCTTTGCCATGGAGGTAAAATTTCGCTGCCACTTATGTTTGTTGTAATACCACAATCGTATCCTGAACCGCCTGCAACTACGTCAACTGCAACAACGCCCCAAGTCAGTGTAACTGTAACACTGGATGCATTGTTGAAAATTGGTATAGTATTCACCAACCCTACTTCTTTATAACTTCCAGCAGAAGTGATTTCCACTGAGACTATTTGACCTAACAAATCAATTTGAACTACTGTTAATATAGCAGGTGTAATTGCATCATTACCAGGTACTGCAAATGTTGTCCCAACTTGCCACCCGGTTGTACTGCTATAAACAGAAACCATTACTAAACCCAGTACAGCTTGCAATATTCCACCAGAACCTGCGCCTCCTACAACAATGGTGGGCGGCGATAGATAATTAGATCCGCTGTCTAATACAGTAACAGATGCAATTGACCCGTTGCTGTAGTTAAGGTTTGGTAACATCACAAAGCCAGATCCGCTGCCAGATGTCACATATGGATATTGCGATATAAGAGCGTTGCGTATGTTGTCAATACTTTGCGGATATACATACCCGCCCGATACATAACTGCTGTTTATAATACTGTTGCTGCCAGACTGCGAATCAACTATGTTGCGGTATACAGTTGACAAGCCGTTGGATAGTACTGTTGTATTAGACGCTGCTCCAATTTGAAGATTTAGCTCGTGCCACCATGGTGTAATCACTGCCAATATTTGATCCGGGGTTGAGTATCCTGTAATAAGTCCATTGATAACATTCATAGTAGGCGGATTTAGAATGTTTGTAACTGTGTCAAAAACCACAGTACCAGGCTCTCTTACATATATGTTTGATGAATCAGCTTCCCACACATCTCGCAAAGATCCAGTTATAGGAATGTAGGAATTAAAAAATTGGTTACTGTATATTTTGTCAACCGTTATTGCAAATTGCTGTGTAAGATACTCATACCCGTCATATGCTGTAACATCGAAGTAATATGTTTTATTAACTGCTGTGTATTCACAAAAACCGACGATAAGTCCGTTAGTTGTGCCTAACATAAGATGAGGGGGTAACAACCCGCCTGTTACGTTGTAGACAATTGTTTTTGCTCTTTCCGATATAGCAGTAATACCAATAGTTATGTACTGTCCTTCATTAATAGATCCAAGATTTGTATCAGTTACCCAGTAAAAATTAGCCTGTAATACTGCAGGTTTTACAATTATATCAAAGTTTCTAGTTGAAGTTCCATTTATACTTGTTGCTGTTACAGTAAAGGTATAAACAGTGTCAGCCAGAACGTCTGGTAATGTGCCATATAGAAGACCAGATTCTGCTGGAGGCTGAGGAGATGGCAATTTGAGCGGGAATCCAGTAGAATATGAAACAAGTTCGTATGTTACATACGTTGAATACGGATCTTCTGCTTGCAGCACATATTCAACAAACTGATTACCGTAATAGGTTCCACCAAGTGTGCCAGCAGGAGTTATCCATATAGGTGGTTCTGCTGATACAACAATACCAATTCCAATTGTTAGATGGCTATTTGCTCCTGTTACGCTATCTGTTGCCTGTACTACAGTTGTTACAGTTGTATTGGTAATTATTGTGTTGGCGTCACAAGTCAAAATTCCCGTATGTTGATCAACGCTTGTGTAAATCGAAGGTGAAAACAGACTGTAATTTAGATGATTACCAGTGGTTGTAGTAGCGTCAAGTTGATAACTAGCAATATGTACATTAGTTTGATAACCGAGGAATGTCTGCTGATTAACCCAGCTAGGTGCAACTGGTATAGGAGTAAGTATGATACTAAAAGTACGATCAGCCAATGACCCGTTTGTTTGTGTTAATCGGAATGTAAATTGTCCAGTAATTTCCAATGTTGATTCGGTTGCAGCACCATAGATATTAATTGTATTATTGATAACCTGGTATCTAAGGCCAGCAGGCAGGTTACCGTTGATTAACGTTACCACAGTACCGGGATTTGCCCCAAAGCTTATTTGTATAGGGTTTAAATCAAAACTGTAACTTTGTTCAAAGGTTCCAAGAGCAGGAAGTGTGTCCCAGACCGGATAAGCATATCCCATTTAATCATCCCAACAATACCTTGTATTTATGGTATGTTAGAATAATGCTCTGGCTCGTCAAACAATCGAACAACCAAAATACGATGTATCCTGTCACTGTATGTAAGCTTTGTAATCAGAAGATCGTTTTTGTTGATCAAATATAATCTAGGATACCAGCCCCATCTTGTCCATCTAGCAGTACTTGTAGTGTGTGCCGATGTATCAAAGCTTTCATTTACCCACGTATCTAGTTCATCAAGATCTTCGTTGTATCCTCGTTTAAAAGAAACGACATATCGGAATTTTTTATAAAGCAAGTGGGGTTTCAATACAATTTCTGTATTGTTTTTTAACATGTCAACATGGTCGTCGTTAAAGGGCGACGTAACAGACTGTACATATTGCTGCCACAATCCAATGCATGTGTCAAAATCCTCTTTTGTAGATACAAAAAGACTTGAATTTATTGTAGCTACAATTGGGTTCTTTTTAGAATAAGTTACTTTATTATACATACGGTGTTTTATTCCGTGTGTTTGCAGGAAAACTGATGCGTTATATACGTTCCAGCCCACGTTATACGCAGGATCTGCTGCTGCTTGTCCGTTTTGAATTACGTCTCTAGATCGAGCTAGTTGTATTTTGTAAGGATATTTTTTAAAAAATAGTTTACTTGTATAATGTCTTTGCATTTAACCAGTATAAGGCTGTGCTCAATGGTGTTGCAAGTTTTTATTCGGTTAGTGAGAAGCTCACACCGCAACCGCATGTATCAGTTACCTGCGGATTTTTCCAATGCAAGTAGCTTTCCATTATTGTGGTTTTTAAGTCTAGTGTGCTGCCTAACAAATGCATAACACTTGCAGCATCTATAACTAAGCCACCGCCATTCCACGTAATAGTTTCGTCAAACTTTTGAATATCTTGCTTGTCAACTAGTCCGTACTCATAGCTGTGTCCGCTACAGCCTTTGTTGTTGATTCTAACAGATACAAATGAGGTACCGTCTACACAACGACTGTTAATATAGTCCTTGGCTGCTTCGGTTATTGTAACGACAGTTCTATTCATTAGCTACCTACTAACATAAAAAATACAAAACGATTGTCTAGATCTTCGTAAAAAGACGGCCACAATTCTACAGTCTTTTCAACTGTAATTTCGTTGTATTTACGATCCTTTTTATCTTTAACCAATTTAGATATTGTCCACGATCTATAACCGTGGCACTTGAAATTTGGGGTTTTACCTGTGTGTGCCCAAAAAACATATGCATGACGATGCGAACTAGAGTTGACAACTGTGGGGTCGTTATAAAAAAACCATCCCCAAATTTTGTCGCTGTTTTCAAACTCGCATCTGCCAATCCATTTAATTTCATAACGATGGTGTGCCGTTGTAGAAATACCTGTGGTTCTCATATAGTGAGTTTAAACTACAATACAATTTCTGTCAAACAGATTGTTGTGCAACCCAAACGGCAGATCTGTATTTTTCACTATAGAGCGTGCAAAATTGACTAATATTTTGGTTAGACGGCAGTACTAACTGGTTGTACATGTGCGGTATTTGGTATATTATATCCAAGTTCTCAATTACAATCGGCAATTATACCACGTTTTTCCAGTTTAACCAACAATTTTTCAGGTTTAAATAATGTTTTCAATATATCTACAGCCAGTTCAGGCTGGCAGATTCCGCATACAAATATATCAACTGCAACAAATTTTTCTTCAATCCAACTGTGCCATGTGCAGTGACTTTCCGCTAGAATGACCACTCCACTAGATCCGCCACCATCAAATGGATGAGAATAGTGAAATAACACAGTTGCACCTGTTGCAATGCAAGCATCTACCATAGCCAATTCAATTAAACTACGATCAGGAACTGCTGTACAGTCATAAAAATCAAGTAACAAATGTTTACCGGCAAATAACTGCCCAGAGTCTTTTACAAACCCAACCATTTCTTTTCCTTCCAACAATTTAGGTTTATCCCAAAATTAAGGCTTCGCACCTGGTGGATATCATACTGGAAAAAAATGTTGGTCAAAAAATGGTATTATCAAATTTAGTACAACGTGTCCAGGGGAAGGATTTTTATTAGGTCGTAACAACTAGGCGGACAAAGTCAGCATAGAACGAAGAAACCAGCGCTGTTTGTGATGCCAATCTAATCTTTCTGCAATGTAGTTCATTACTGCCTGATCGTTTACAGATTCTGCAACATCAAACACTTTGTTAAGTAACATTAACATCCTGTTATGATCCATGTAAAGACGAGAAACGTAGCCCAATTCGTCCATAATTTCAACAGCAGGGTCGATTACGCTAAGAGCAGCTTGTGTTTCCGGTGTTATAGCAACAGGTTGATCTAGCTGCCGAACTTTTTCTGCAATTGTATCAACGTTATCCCAAAGATCATTATACTGATCTTCAAAAAGTTTATGAAGCTCCATAAACAACGGCCCTGTAATGTTCCAATGATATGAGTGTGTTTTTGTATACAAAACAAAATTTGTATTGAGATATACACACAAGGCTTGTGCAAGATTCATAATTGGTTCCTTTATTATTCCAATTATTTAGTTGCAGGCTGTTTCTTTTTAGGTGCTGTCTTTGGTTTTCCGTACAAAGTTGCCATTGAGCTAGATGTTGTGTCTTCAACTATCAGTTGGGGCGGGTTTGTAATTGACAAATTTTCAACAGGTAAAGAGATTACCTCTCCAATGTTAATTACTTCACTTTTTGTTAATGTTTTTAGCGAACTGTCAGTTGAGTCTGTCTGTTCTACTTTAACTTCTTTAGGCAGTGGCGGATCTTTTATTTCAATAAGTCTAGCCCAGCCACGATCAACTATTTCTTTAGCTAGATCAGGTCCAACTGTTAATGTTAGTGTTTCCTTAAGCTCGTGTTGAACTTTAGCCCAAGAGATGTCACTTGCATACTGCAAGTTTAGTTCTTTTAGAAGATCGGAAATTCCCAACAACAGCCCAGGATCGCCAGCCAACGGCCCATTTTTCTTTTCTGGCCATTCTCTGCCGCTGTATCTTACAAAGAGTTCGCCGCCATATGTTTTGGCTTTTTTAGCTCTCGGTGCACGATACCAGAATTCTCCTGGAAATAGTTTGAGATATAGACGTTTTTTAACTGAGTTGCTGGCGCTTGGGTTACCTGTCCAAGCTTTTCCTGTAATAATACTTGTATCTAACATGCTTGTATTCTAATACTTTAGAACAACAAGGTCAATATGTTATTTTATGTTGATATGCGTCCGCAGAGTTTTTACTATACGTACGCATATGCAACTAGTTAACCTTGTTAAGGGCGTCGTTTTCCGAAATCTGTTGGTTTTAAACTGCCTGCATACATAACAGGACCTTTGTTGTAGGTTTGAGATATATTTGATTTTTTTGCTTCAGCTGCTCGCAACGCTTCTGCTTCTCGTTCAGCCATAACAGGATCGTCTTCATAGGTGCGTTGCCACTCACTGTCAAAAATGCTCTTTTTGGCGCCCCCTGGTGCAAACCCATTGCTAACTTGTCCCGAGTTTGTGTCGATAGATAGATACGGCTTGAGCTTTTTGTTGCTAGTTTTGGCAAGTTTTTCTGCCAATTGGTCAGGATGAATGCCGTTTTTGCGTTGCCACTTATCAAACTTTGCACTGGCTTCCATTGCAGTTTTAGTCAACTTTTTTGGTTTTTTCTTTTTTGTATTAGTTGTTGACAAACCAGGATGTACAAGATGCATTGTCACGGTTAATAGCTCCTATTGTTTCAACACCATCTTAACATAGACCGATAAAGTCGTCAACTTATTATTTTTTATGCCAGAAAACTGATATACCCATATCACTAAGTTCTGTACAGTATCTAAATTTGTCAAAAAGAGCTTCATCAACTGCGTGATACAACGCTACACATCCAGGGTGCGCGTTGGTATCATGTAAGATTACTGCGCCATGATTACTAAGTAAGTCAACATAACCCCAGTCGTTTATGCATGTATGCACGCTATGCCATCCATCTATCATTAATAAATCAATAGATGTCATGTTTAGTTCTCGTAATTTCTTACGCACAGCTACTTTATTGTGGCTGTTGGCACAAATTGTGTGAATACCTAGTTTCTCATTATCCAACAGGCTTTTATCGTCGATATCAACACCCAGATATTGGCATTCAAATGGTTTGATATCCATAAGAATGTTAGTCATACTACGACCCTCGTTACGATGAACACCAATTTCTAAAATATTCATGCATCGAGACCCCAATTGCTGTAACACATCTTGAACAACCATAAGATTAGCATCACTTACTTCCGATTGAACCTCCGGCCATCCCCAATTAGGAGAGTCCTGATCGTTACTGCAATACGGTTCCAAGCTGGGTAAAAATTTTAATCCGTATAGCATTGTAGGCTGTTGAGTAATGTGTGCAACAGTAGCTTCAAATGGTGTCATGTGTTCCTCAAACTTTTTTAATTTTGTCTGCAATGCCGTATTTTACAGCTTCCGCTGCGGTCAACCACACGTCATGTGCAGGTAACAGTATTTTTTTAATGGTTTTTTCGTCAAGACCTGTACACCGTTTGTAATGAATCAACATACGTTCGTCAGTAAGTTCAAATTCTCGAGTAATAGCAATTAACTCGTGGCTTTTTCCATGAGCTCCCCAGCTCCATTGATGACTTAAAATGCTGGTGTTCGGCGTAAGTAGTCGATGACCTTTTTTACCACTCATGAATGTTAGAATACCACAGCTTGAAATTTGTCCTATACCAAGTGTATGCACCGGTATTGTGCTGCCATTCATGATGTCTATTAACGCAAATGCAGATGACATATCGCCGCCCGGACTGTTGATAATCAAAGTAAGGTGCGGTGGCTGTTTTTCTGCTGGCAACAAGTTTTTTTCAAGAATAAATTCAATAACAGGCGCAACAGACTCTAACGTAAATTCGTCCATAAACAAATATATGTTGTTTTCTTTTAAACCAGCTTTTGGTTCGTCAGATTCAGATTTACTCATTAAATCTCCTAAGGTTATCTACAGTTTAAGTAAGTAATTTTGGTTATGCAACCACATCTAAGCTGTTTGCCGTTGCCAAAAGGATAACAGCTTGTCTGATGTGAGAGAATCTAACATTATTTCTGTATGATTAGCAGGTATTTCGTACACATCTCCAAATTTCATAGCACGCTGGCTACGCAGTGTAACAACACCGTCGTTTGGTTCATACAACCACGGACTAAATCCTTGTATACTAAGTAGATGTTGCACAGGTTTGTTAATCAAATGTCTGTGTAAATTGTTTATAAATTCACCGTGGCTGGCTATTTCTTTAATAAACTCACTTCTAGACAAATACGCTTGAATAAGATTCACATCAACACCACCAAGAGGTGTTGCAATAGTAGTAACAGTTTCAACCCAACGTTGGTTAGCTAGTCCTAGCGCAATTAATCCGCCCATACTATGTCCAACTACATGTGCAGATTTTGGTGGTTTTATAGAATTTATTATATCAGATAAGCCCGACGTTTCGTTTTGATAATCTAAAAAATGCCAATTGTATTGATTACCGGTTTGCAATTTGAGATAATTGAATATTCTTGGTGACGAAAATGCGCCATGTATGGCATAAATGTCGGTTGTCATCTATTATTTAAGCCATTAATTTAATTATTTTAGAGTTGATCACTTTTTCGATTTTTTCATGAAGCTCACCATTGCAACCAAGTTGTTCATCTGCAAAAAGCGTAATTAACGGATTTGGACATGCAAACGGTCTAACTTCCAATAACAGTTGAATACATTCGTCAATTTTATCAACGCCATGATACTGGACTAGTAGTGCCAATGCGGCCGCGGTACTTCTGCTTATTCCTGCTTCGCAGTGTACCAACACAACTGCGTCATCAGGTAACGCACGACCCCATTTCAAAATACGAGCTACATGATCTCTAGTCGGGCTGTTTGCTTCTTGCTCAGTTAAATTGTCTTCAAAATGCAAAAGCAACCAATTTTTAAGATTGGTTTTTGGATGCAGAAACGGACGTTTTCCAGGGTCTAGCAAGCTGAGAACATGAGATGCGTTAACCTGACTGGTTTTTCTAGGCACCGCGCTTCGATGACAAACAAAAACTTTCATACTACAATATAACAAAATATAATATTAAGTCAAGAGATTACCAAAAACCTACTGCATGTTCATTTTCTTTTTCACTGGCAGATTCGCGATTAGAATAGCTAGCTAATGCAGAAGTATATAACAAATTTGCATCACGATAGGTTAATTCTGCAGATATTTGCTTTTGAACATCGTACATTTCATCGCACAAATAAGTAGGAACCATAGTTAGATGCTGCTGCTCTAACACATCAACTAGCTTGTCTGTTACTTCGTCTATGCTGCGACGATCTAACGCAATTACAATGGTAGCTAGCTCTTTTCGGATAAAATTGCGAATCCATTCGTTGGATACTGTCATATGTGGCCTCCCGATACGAAAAATAAAAATCAGGTTATTTATAAATTTTATCTAATTCACTAGCATTCATAAATGCCTCTAAAATTCCAGCGTTCCAACATTTCAACAGTACATCCTGGTGTGCTAGCAAGAACCATTTGTTCACCACAGGGCATATAGCCAACTGTAGATCTGGTAGCTTGTGGTGGTCCTATTGTGAATTGCTTGCTAGGGTTTTTACTACAACATTTAACCAGATATTCAAATGCAACGTCAGCTTCGCAATTGGTAATCCATTGTTTATAACCAGATTCCATGTTCTCAACTTAAAAAAAAATACCCGAAGAGTCGGGTATTATAGTTTGACCAATGTTTCTGTTACGCCTTGGATGTAGAACGGCGAAACTTAGACTTTAATGGAGCCATCTTGTAAACCGCACGTTCAATACCATCGCGGCCAGAACGCATTTCTGTAATAATATTATGTCCTTCTTTGCGTAGTTCGGAAATACGAGCCCTTGGGCTGGCAATCTTAAAGCGTGCACGAGCTTGTGCAACAGATAGCGTAGTGTTAGGCTTGCTTAGATAGGTAAGCAGACGAGTTTTTGCATTTGCAGTAACCTTAGCCATGTTATTTCTCCGTTCAATAGGATGCAAAATACTTTGCAACTATCAAATTGTAAAATGTATAAATGGTGCGGTCAAGGTAAGAAACCAATTATTTTCACCATGCAAACCATATTGCAAATAAAACGCAGGTATATAGTGTTCGTAAAGGAGTCTATACACATGTTTAAAAAATTGCTACAACTAATTGGCTTTATGCCAAAAAATGTTCACTATGTTGAAGAAAATGTAATTAAACTAACAAATACTATCGCAACAGATGTCATGGAAGCTGCTACAGAATTTAAAACTGCTGCTACAGAAGTTGCGACAGAAGTTAAGGCTGCTGCTGACGAAGTTACTACAGAAGTTAAGGCTGCTGCTGACGAAGTTGCGTCTGATATTGCAGCCAGTGTAAAACCCACTCGTGCTGTTCGTAAACAGAAAGATACAACCACAGAAAAGAAGCCACGTAAAAGCAAGAAAAAGTCTGACTAATAGTGTTGGCTGGTAACAGCCAACACTATATTTAGATCATACTATTTTTTTACCAATGGTCGTTGTAACTGCACCAAAAAGAATGCAGCCAACTACCATAGGCCAATCTCCACGTTCGATACCAGTAGACATGGCATTAATAATAAAAATTACCAGTAAAGCATACATAATTCGAGCAAAAAACAGCATTTAATTTTCACCAGTTAGTTCACTAAACAACGTAGCACAATGTCAGAGCAGTGTCAAACAAAAGTTGCTGGTAAATACACTTTATGCGCATGATGGAATTAATACACGGCAACGATCCTGCATCTACATTAGTAGATTTTGTAAAATTTTCTTGTAAAGAATTGGGATTATGCACTATCCCAAAAATTAAATTATTAAACAAGCCAATTTCAAACAGTCCGTATAATAGCTTTGCTGCTTACAGACCGGGTGCAGCAGAAATCATGTTGTATGCAAGCAACCGACATATACTAGACGTATTACGCAGCTTATGTCACGAAATGGTACACTATCGCCAAGACTTAAATGATGAGCTTGTTGCAAATTCTGGAGTTACCGGTAGTGATCAAGAAAACGAAGCAAATGCAGTTGCAGGCCAAATAATGCGAAAATATGGCAAGCTTCATCCAGAATTGTTCTAATTAAACGATAAATATTGGATGTGAACTTTAGGATTTATATGTCCAATAATATTAATGCCAATATTGTCAACGCCAACGAAGTAAATGCCAATCAAATAAGTGCCAACGAGTTTGGAGGTCGAGGTTCTGGCGGAGCGGTGATTACAGCCAGTAAAATAATTTTAGGCAATTGGATAATAGAAGCAGGGTCCGACCAAGGTCCCGGATTATATGTTACCACACCAGATGGTATAAAAACAAAGATGGAACTTATAGACTATCGACAAGTTCCGGTTCCAGCAACAGCAAAATTAGCAGTAGAACCGACACAAGAATCAGTAGCATCAATTGCAGTTGGGGAAGGTAATCCCGGAGCAATACCACCAGGAAATTGGCAAGGTGGTATTACTCCAAACACAACAACGTCTACATCTACTCCTATAAATCCAGTCGGTGATCAAAATGTTAACAATAGTCCTGTACCGGTAAATGATGGTGCGCTAGGACCAGGATCAAACCCAGGGGTTGGACCTGGATATTCTCCGTTAACTAGTGCCGGTATAACAACCTTAGCCAACCATGGCATAACGGATCCAGATTTCATAACTGGTCTTAATAATCTTTGTCAGCAAATTAACGTACCATCGGACAATATGGTTATTGTATTCCAAATTGAATCTAATTTAAATCCGCATTTACACACAGGGTCACCAGCAGGTTTGAATCAAATCATGCCAGATACTGCAAATGGTCTTGGTTATACTACAACTCAAATTGCCGCAATGACTGCAACAGAGCAAGTTACCGGACCAACTGCAAAATATTTTATATCAAACAAGCGTATATTACCTGCTGCACCTAGCATGGCCGATTTGTACTTGTTAAATTTTTATCCAGTTGCTGTGGGTAAACCAGACGATTATGTCTGCGGATCTCCAAAAGCCGACGGTACTGTTACCAATGAAAAGCCAGCTACGCTTATAGCATCGAACAATGCGCCATTTGCTATGGGAAATCCTGTTATTACAGTAGGCAGTTTCAAGCAATGGCTAGCCAACAAATGGAAAATGTAAAAAGGTGGATAAATAAATCATGGTTATTGCAATTCCAAATACCGGTTCTACTATACTCATGGGAGCTGTATACAATGCCTACTATGTGTCTGGCGGCGGCGTTCCCGCTCCCGGAACTGCTATAGGACTAAGATCTACATTAGGTAGCAAAATTGGCATTACTACAGGAGCAATTTCACTGTCATCCTCGTTTGGTGGCAGAACAGGCCCGTATAATTACCAAGGTGGTTAAAATTTGATTTCAGTGGTATGATCTTATTATATTATAAAAAAGGATCAGCTATTATGAATATCTTAGAAATTAGTCAAGCATTAAATAACATATATATTTCACAAAGTAATTATGAGTTTGAAAACTTTTTCTTAGAAACATATCCTACTAAGTCCAGGCAGCTTGTAGCTGTAATGGTAGAAATTGAAAAGTTATATTCCCAACATTTCAGCTTAACTGAATCCTTAAACTCGGGCCTAGTAGACAGCGCGCATACAACTATGTTACAAAGAGAGATACATTCTATAAAGCAAAAGCTAGATCGGCTGCACAATTGGTATCAAGCTGTTCCCGCAGACGAGCGTTCTGCTATATTGGCAAATTATGAAGCGGAAGAACCGATATATTGGGCAAATGTGTTAGGAAGAGCAGCAGCTCTTGAAGTGCTGTCAACCCAACACGCTAGCAAAGACACCATGGACGCCATAAGTAACTTGCCGCTAGACGATTTTGAAGAGGCAATACGTATTTGTAACAAATACAGCTTGCTACTTCGTAATACTGTAGAAGATGTAGAGAATAATATGGTTACTACTGTTACAGGTGTACCGCAAGTTTAGATATGAAACTGGTTGAACGTATAGCTGATTTACGCAAAGAAAAACTAGCGGTTTGTGTACCCTGCCGAGATCAGGTGCAATCTATCTTTAGCTACAATCTTATTAAATTAGTTCAATACTGCAATACAATCAAGCTGCCGGTTAATGTTTTTATGCAAACCGGCAGTTTGATTTCAAAACAGCGACAAGATCTAGCAGAAGCAGCAATAAAATCCGGCGCTACATATATTCTTTGGCTGGATAGTGACATGAGTTTTCCGCCGTCAATTGCAGAAACCTTAATGTCGCATAACACAGACATTGTTGCGTGTAATTACTCAACTAGATCAGTGCCGCGCAAAGGTGTTGCATATAGCAAAATTGGTGATTGGCATAGTTGGATAAAACCCAACAACACTGTGCCTAGACTACAAAATGTCGACGGTGTTGGCATGGGGTGTATGCTTACCAAAGTTGATTTATTTTCCAAACTTGAAAAACCGTGGTTTGATGTGTCATGGATTCCAGAATACTCGTGTTTTATAGGTGAAGATTTTTATTTCTGTAGGTCGGCACAGAAATTAGGTTATAGAATAATAATAGATACTGTTATCAGCCGGAACATTAAACATATCGGTATTTCAGAATTTGATATAGGTACAGCTACCGGTTGGTGAACTACCGCTGAGCAAGCTGTTGTAGCATTCCGCGCAAAGAGGTAAATATCAGTCATGGCAGACACTCCAATACTAGCTGAAATATTACCGCCTGCGGGAAATGTAAGCTTGCTATATACTAACAATGTATCAGCAGTGTCTACCGGTACAATTTTTTGTATGAATCAAAACAACAACGACGACTTAATTAAAGTTGCGCTGGTACCTAATACACATGTACTTTCCGGTAATAGCTATATTGCATATAACACGTTAATATATCACGGCCAAAGTTTATACATTCAGCAAATATATTTAAATTCAGGCGACTCGATTTATGTAGAAAGCCAGAACGGTACCAGTAATTTTATTTTTAATGGCACAATAAACCCAACCACAATTTAAACTACCGGCTTCCCGTCGCTTACAAACTCAAGCATTCCTAGTTGGAATCGGTAAGTTCCTTTGTTGTGTCGCTTTTTAAGCTCCATTATAAATCCAGTTGGTAGTTCAACTTTAATCATTTGTTCGTCTTTTTTAATAACATAGGCCTTTACACGTCTGTACTCATCGGTGCATTCTACATATACTCTATTTTTTTCAACTGTACTGCGGCGGCCCATAGTGTTCTCCTAAATGATAGCAAGCTATCCGTTTTATATTATGTTAACAGTTGACATCCTTGGTCAAGTTTGTTAACAAATACCATAAATAATATTATGAGATTACATGCCCTTAACGAATCAAAAAACAAATTAACTCTAGTTGAGTTGCCATACGAAATGAATGCACTAGAACCTGTAATGGAACGTAAGGTGGTCGAATTCCATTATAAGGTACTGAGCAAAGGGTATGTTGACCGTTATAACACTGGCGAAGGCGATCCCGAATTTAATCGTGCAGGTGCATTGCTTCACAATCTTTTTTGGCCAATGCTGCAAAAACCAAAAGTTAACAATATGCCAAAAGGACTATCTAAAGACCTAATCAACAAAGTTCACGGCGGCTGGGACGAGTTTAAAGATGCATTCACCGAAACTGCACTAGCGCTGCAAGGAAGTGGTTGGTGTTATATGGCCAAAAATGGTAGCATCAAAACACTTAAAAATCAAAGCTGGAAATCAGATGTAATTATGCCAATAGATTTGTGGGAACATTCATATACCCCGTTTACACTACGCAAGGATTACATGAAAAATATTTGGCGCATCATAAATTGGGATGTAGTAAACGACCGGTTGAATGCCAGTTAACTCCAAGTTAACTGAAACAGCAAACAATCAGCTTTTCTCTTAAAAACAAACTCCACAGTTCTGGTGTTTTGATGTTTAATGTCCCAATTCCAGTCAACACCTTCTTGACCGATATGCTTTTCTAGCCACGGTCTCCACCATAGTTGTGGCACAGGTTCTAATCCGGAGAAACGAAAACGCCATTCCTCCGGCCAGTTTACTGCAATTCGATAGCCAAACTTTTCTAAATTATCGCAAATCAACACTAAGCCTCTAGTGCAGCCTCAAGATCTTTGAGCTTTTCGGGACTTGTTAGTCGTTTCAAAGCTTTATCTTCAATCTGCCGAATACGTTCGCGAGTTACATTAAACCGTTTACCAATTTCTTCTAGCGTATGCTCATCCATTGTGCCGATGCCAAACCGCATTCGAATAACTCGTTCTTCTCTACTGCTGAGAGAGCCAAGTGTTTCAGCAATAACTCGTGAAATGTCGTCGTCGTTAATTTTGTCAATAGCATTAACAGCGTTTTTATCTTCAATATTGGTGCTAATATCGCTTTCTTCGTCGTCACCTACTGGAGTTTGCAAGCTAATAGGATCCTTAGCTACTTGCATCATGCGACCGACTTTAAGTGGATCCATTTCGATAATTTTACCAATTTCTTCATAACTTGGCTCGTAGCCGTGAATTGCTACATAATCCTTGATCGTTTTGGTAATCTTTTTAACTGCATCAAGCACATGGCTAGGAACACGAATAGTTTTGCTGTGTTCAGTTGTTGCTTTGATGATTGATTGGCGAATCCACCAGGTAGCATAGGTTGAGAACCGATATCCCAGTTGCCATTTAAACTTTTCCACAGACTTAATAAGTCCAATGTTACCTTCTTGGACCAAGTCAAGCAAAGTTGCAGGATTGTTTTGATTATAACGTTTAGCGATGCTTACTACCAGTCGTAGATTGCTGGTTACCATCTTTTGAATAGATTCTTCTTTTACTTTAGCTTGCACTCGAAGATCTTTAACAGTATCGCGAAGCTCGCGCACGCTCATTCCTGTTTCAGATTGAATCTGTTCGATCTTTTCACCAAGTTGAGCGATACGAGTATTGTGCTTTTCTTGCAACGTAACATACTTTTTATCTGTTTCATTGGCAATCCAACTGATACCGTCGGTTGAAAGATACTTGTGTAGCCACTCACCTCTAGAAATTTTACAACTTTCTGCAAGTCGCAGCATTTCGCCATCAATGCTAACCACCTGCTTGTTATAAGCAATAACCTGTTCCATTAGATGTGAAAGGCTTGCCGGATTTAAGCTTAATTCGTTAAATTGCTCAACTAACTGAGATCGTGTTTCTGCATCTGCAGCATTTTTTTGATAATTTTCACATAATGTTTTGATATTGGTTAGCTGTACTAGAAACGCAGGGCTAACTTCGTCGGTTGAATCAAGCTCAATATCAAAAACTTCAACTGCGTCCTGGCCATTAACCATTGCGGCCTCGATCCACATCTTAATAGTAGAGATAGTTAGAGGGATACCTAGTAAACGATCGGTAATGGCTTTTTTTGCAATCTCAATAGATTGACTGATTTCAATCTCTTGCTTGTGTGTAAGCAATGGTGCCTTACCTACATCCCGTAGATATAGCTTAATTGGATCTTGATAACCATCATTGTTTTTAATTGATCGAACTTTAGTTGTAGGTTGTTTCACGCACGATCCTCCCAAGTTGTTACAGTAGGCAGATATATAACATTGTTTGTACGAATGTCAACGTGTAGTTTGGTAATGTTATATATCCATTTAAAATCTATTCTCCATTTGAGTCTTAATATCTTCAATGTGTATGGGTTTATATGCCAGATGTTCAACACTAGCATTGAAATATCGTTTGTCGTTTACAATGTGCTGATGCAAATGACCGTGAACATTCCACAACACTTTATAACCAAGGCTGTCTGGATGCACAGGTACATGAGTCAATACCATGTTAAATTCCGTAAACATACGCCAAACTTGAATTTTACCAAAATGTTGTAACAGCCGCTGATCTTTGCCGTTGTCGTGGTTTCCTAAAATAAGACGCTTTTGACCTTTTAGTCGGTGTAAAACTTGGTGTCCTTGCCCGAAGTATACATCTCCTAGATTATATACTTTGTCACCGTCTTTTACGACACTGTTCCATTGGTCAACTATATACTCATCCATTTCTTCAATACAGGCAAATCTTGCACCTCGGATTAAGTTTCCGCTGTCATCTTTAAAAGTAAGAATATTTGAATGTCCAAAATGACAATCGCTAATAACCCAAGTATCACTCATAGAATAACTCCTTTGTCAACAGATCGCCCAGACTGCATTGATTATACAATCTGGGCGATAGTTGTCAAGCGGTATTTTTAAAAATTAAGAATTAGCTGCGTTCTTGGTTTCCTGAATCTCAGCTCGACGCGACTTAGCAAGCTTGCCCAGTTCTCCTAGCGCCTTGCGAGCACGAGCTGCTGCTGCCTTAACGCCTTTATCTGCAAACTTGCTGTTTTCTGCAATATATGTATTAAACTGCTCAACAATCTGATTGTGTATTTCCATATTAATGTCCTCCTGTATTGTGACTCAATTACTTATCACGGTTTTTACAGAGTTTTTATGAATATTTTGAAAAAAACATGCAAACAGGCATCTAAATGCCGGGTTAAACAAGACATATAACAATTTATCGCAGTTGCGTACTATAAAACGTGTCAAACACGATTAAATAGGTCAATAGCAATACGCATACATCACATCAAGGATAAATTATGGTACAGCATCATGATTACAAAAGCTTACAGCATTTGGTAGACAACAACACCAACTGGTTTGTCGTAAATTGGTGTTTAGGCAGTACATGTAACTTTTCTTGTTCGTATTGTCCAACATCGTTGCATGATGGCCGCCACAAATGGCATGATACACAGAATATCAAGAACTTTGTGCAAAAAATTAAGCATTATCACACAGACAAAAATATATATTTTGAGTTTACGGGCGGCGAAGTTACTTTAAACAAAGATTTTATAGATATATGTAAATTTTGCACAGATTCGGGTGTAAAGGTTGGATTCATTAGTAATGGCAGCCGAACATTGCGCTGGTGGGAAGAAAACAAAATTTATTTTGATACAGTAATACTCAGTTTCCATAGCGAATTTGCAGATCCTGACCATTTTTGCAAGGTTTTAGAAATACTTCACAACGATGTTCGTGTACATGTCAACGTCATGATGAAAGCCGAAAACTGGGACTTATGCATAAATTTAGCCAATAGAATCAAAGACATAGGAAACTGTTCTCTTGCTTTGCAGCCGCTGGCACACAATTTAAACGGCGATCTGTATGACTATACAGTAGAGCAGCATGATGTACTTTCAAATCACTACAGTTTAACTACAGGTAAAATAAAGTATACCAAAACATTTGAAGTTTACAGAGGCGCTATGAAAACTGTAAACAACGATGGCTCCTTTGAATCTCGAACTGCACATAGTTTTATCAGCAGGAACGAAAACGATTGGGAAGGATGGGATTGTTTTGCAGGAGTTGAACAACTCATAGTCGACATGGATGGCGGCGTATGGAGAGGTTGGTGCCGTGTTGGTGGAAAAATAGGTTCGATAACTGATCCAAATCTTATTTTACCAGTTAGTCCGGTTGTTTGTAATAAAAACAGATGTCACTGCAACTACGATATAATGAGCACCAAGCAAAAAAAGAGCTATTAATGACCAATAAAATTATGCGGTTAAGAGACTACGAAGGCAAGTCTGAAACGCTCAGTGTTGACGAACTTATAGCCCGAGATATCAACCAATGGCAAGGTTGGTTATGCGGGGCTGGAGCCAAGAATTTATACATTGACTATGATGGCAATGTTTGGCGCTGCAATTCCGCAAGCGCTAGACGTATAAGCATGTTTAAACAGCAGATACCACCAACAGACGACATGTTTACAAAACACAAAGGATATCTTGGAAATATTAACGCACAATATAATCTTCCGTCAGATTGGTTCAGTTGCGCGTGGGATCGATGTGTATGCGGTGCTGACGTTTTAGTCCCAAAGTCTAAACCTAACGCACAAAATTTACTCAAAGTAAACGGGATAACCGGTGGTGATGATGATAGAAGTCAAACAATCTATAATCAAATAGGTGAAATTGGCGCAGTTGAAACATATTTTAAAGTCGAAAAACAGATATTGTGGGACATAGGACGACGTTGTAATTTTGCATGTAGTTATTGTTGGCCAGGATCACACAACAACACAGACCGTCATATTGACTGGGAAACAATACTAAGTGTAAGTAATCGTATAATAAACGAATGGAGCGAAGGGAAACAAATACGCTGGTATTTCGGCGGCGGCGAACCTACCATTCATCCAAGATTTGTAGACTGGATGAAATGGCTCCAAGACCATGGTCAATGGACACTTGTAACAACAAACGGGAGCCGGCCTGCAAAATACTGGAAAGAATTGTCGCCGTATCTCAACGGAATAAATTTAAGTGTTCACTTTGAGTATATAAATGAAGATAAGTTGATGGATAACATTCGCGAAATAAACGAGTCGTTTGCAAAAAATATAACAAATCGGTGGCTTGAGATAAAATTAATGAGCACTCCTATAAGCATTGATCGTGCAATTGCACTGCGTTCTCGGATAAGATTAAGCGGGTTGCTGCAATACAATGGTATGCAATTTGGCAGTATTAGTTTAGTACCAATACGAGATACAGAGTTTGCAGGGCAAGTTGTAGAATATACTGCCGATCAACTTAAAATGATAGCCGAACAGTGAAAACAATAGTCAAAATCATTTGTCGTTGGTTTTTCAACAATTTTGCAGCGTCAACACATAGTTCTTCAGTTTGTGGTAGTTCACTTAAGAGCTGCTAGCTTTTCTTGTCCCCTTGAAAAAGCAGCAACACCGAGTATTGCACCAAATGCAAGATGTATTAGGCCGCCGTTCGATAGTGTAAGACTTTGCCATGCAACATAACCAGCATTGATGCCATCTTTTTTAAAAAAGACGGGAAGAAACATGCTGATAAGGGGGAACCCAACAAAATCCATAAAGCAAATGAGCATGTATAGCCAGCCCATTGCTGGCCTCCAGTAACTTTTAACCCAGTGTTCTTCTTCTTTTTTCAACTGGTCGTCAAGTAGTTCTTTATCTAAACTTGTCTGCGCTAAACCTACACTTGCTTGTGCTTGTGCAGTTGCAGCCATTCCAGACATC
>Ga0214165_1000196_pt1 | contig 47909 bp, 53 predicted proteins | sample TroBogypolimnion_34_FD_153004 | JGI IMG/M metagenome (GOLD analysis project Ga0214165, IMG submission 153004) | Freshwater microbial communities from Trout Bog Lake, WI - Practice 03JUN2009 hypolimnion v3 | ecosystem: Environmental > Aquatic > Freshwater > Lake > Hypolimnion/Profundal zone ... | reverse complement strand
TGCTTGGTCGTGAGCGTCTCCTTGGTCTGGCTCGTGAAACTCGGGTTCTCAATCATCGCCGTCACGAACACGGCCAGGTTGTCGCGCACCAGACCCGGCTTGACCTTGATCTTCTTCTTCGTCTCCAGATACTCCACCACATGGTTCACCACTTGAGACGTGACCGCGTCCACGTGGGTGCCGTTCTTGGAGGTCCAGATGCCGTTCACAAAGGACATTGCGAACTGCTTGTCCGTCGGGCTGTCCGCAATGGCCACGTGCCAGCGCTCATTGGGGGACTCGTAGACGACACACGACCCAGAGGGGAGGAAGCCCTTGGCATACTCCGTCAGGTTCTTGCACTTGACGGGCGTGCCGTTCCAGCTGACCTTGACGTCCTTGCCGAGGGTCATGGCCAGGTCGTATACACGGCGCTCAATCAGGTGCTGCATGTCCTCCGTGATGCTCGTCATGCCGAAGCGCGCAAAGTCAGGCGTCCAGTCAATTTGCACGGTCGACTTGGACTTGCTCTTCTTGATAACGGGCTCCTCTACCTTGGTCATATTGTCGCGGAAGGTCTGCATGTAGGAGAGTTGGCGACCTGCGTCTTGGACGTGAACGTTCATGTGCTTGGCGAAGATGTTCACCAGCTTGACGCCGTAGCCATTCTTGCCGCCCACTAGCTTCTTCTCGTCCTTGTTGTAGTTGGTTGAGGTCAGCAGTTCACCGAAGATCATCTGGGGAATCCAGACCTTATGCTCGGGGTGCTCGGCGACGTCAATGGGCTCTCCGTCGTTGCGAATGATGAATGTGGTCCCGTTGCCGACGATATACACCTCAATGTGCTTGACGGGGTTCTCGGAGTTCTTCTGGCGCAGACGGATGACATGGTCGTGGGCATTCACCAGGAGCTCGTCCACCAGCTTGTAGAAACCGGGGTTGAAGGCCACCTCGGTCGACTTGAAGTTGTCCCCATCGCGAACGAAGACCTCCTCAGGACCCGTCACAATGCTGCCTACGTAGGTGTCAGGGAGGTCGAGGATGTGCTCGCGGTGCGTCTTGCGCTGGTAGTTGGTAGAGAGAGCCATGGTGAGATAAGGTTCAACGGCCCGCAGTCTTTTCGTTTTTAAAGAACAAGATGTCGCAAGGTCCTGTCGGTCCTCAGGGTCCTATCGGTCAACAGGGTGGTACGGGTCCTACTGGATTTCAAGGAGTGCAGGGGCCACAGGGACCGCCATATGGCCCCCCGGGGCCTGGTTTCTATAGCTCCAGCACTCGCCTGAACATCTCGAATATCACGACGGGTACGTCAAGCATCGCCTTCTCGAGCGCGACAACCTCGTACTACTACAACATCACCTCGACCACACCCGTCAATGCATTGGCCTTTAGTAGCACGGCAACGGCGGGTATGTTCTGGATCCTTCGGAACAACACCTCGACTCTCATTACGATTCCAAGTTCAAACGTTAGTGGTATAACCAACATCGTCTACAACGGCAACAATACAGGTTCGTACACAGGCCCGTTCTACATTGCAAGTGGTAACTCCTTGACCCTCGTTTCATCAGGTGGAACCTCCTTTGTCGCCTTCTAATAAATGGCCTCGACGGGACCCACTGGAATGACTGGAATGGACGGAGCACAGGGGAAGTTTGGCCCAACAGGTGGGGTGGGTCCGACGGGATTGACGGGTTGGGGTGGATGGGGGAATCTTGGTCCCGTAGGGAGCCCGAACTTCAACCTATCGGCAGTTACATCGGGCACATCCATCACAGTGACGACCGCGTCGCTGGGAACGACGTACTACATGACTACAAATACAATTACGGGAATCACGTTGCCTGCATCCATGACGGGCATTACCACGGGGGCATTCTGGGTGTTTAATAATACGGGTGTATCTGGACTTTACGTAACCTTGACGAACGGGACTGCGACATACATGGGAAGCTCGAATGCATCAGTTATCATCATCCCAGGTGGTTCTAGCGTCGCATTGGTCTACGATGCATCTGCGACTAACTATATTGTCTTTTAGAAGTAAATGTTATCCTCGGGAATCAACAAAACAATCAGGTCATATACATCATCATATGTTACTTCATCATCTGCACCCTACCTCGGCTTTTCTCAAGGGGGTAACCAGCTATGCTGCGATGGAGCTGGTTTCCTGTATTTTTCATACACGGGTAGTAACTACTATAAAATAAACCCTGTGACTGGTACGACAACAGCTGGTCTTGCGACTGCTTACACTGTTAACGCTATATCTGTTACTCCAGCCGGTGTCGTTTTCTTTGCTAGTGGGACTTCAGTGTATGCTGTCGGTGGTACATATGGATCAACACCAGTTTTATTGTTTTCTCCAAATGGTGGTAGCGGGGTGTACTTCCAGGCGCTTGCGGTCGATTCAACAGGTACAGCAGTATATTGTTACGACGCTGCTCCCTCTGGCTCCAGGTACTTATGCAAGTATACGGCATGGTCGGGAGGAACCGCGACACGTACTGTTATTTCCACAGCCGACGCGGGTTCTAACGGATATGGATCAATTGCCGTAACAGACGGAGGAATGGTGGCGACGGGATCAGGTGCCCTTTACGACCCGATCGTTGCGACATGGTATGGACCCATAAGTGCCCTTGATCAGACCTACATTATGCTCTCGGGCGCCGCGTCTCATGCATACGGCGGACTGGCTCTAGATTCTGATATGAGCCCAGTGTATGTTTGCGGTGGCACGGCCTTTGCAAGTCCTCCTAATAACGCCGCCGCCAGTCTACTAAGGTTTGTAGCAGGGGTTAGAAGTAGTGGAATCAGTATACCAATTACAGCATGGTCGCCGTACGGCATAGCCATACACCCATACACACGCGCAATTTATGTAATCTCTCTCGGACTTGCAACGCGCGACGACAGCAAGCTCTACATAATTACGCTTACACCTCAATACTAATCCCCCGTCACGCTCACCCGCACACTCCCCGCAGGCAGGCACCATGCGAACGTAACGCCAGCCACCTGAGACTGAAGAGCAGCCACAGAGTCCGCAAGACTGGTTCCCGTGAGGTAGGTAATGTAGTCCGTAATCGGACGCTCGGTTCCGTCAATGCATACTGCAGGCGGTTCGACAGCCGCCGATAAGACCACATATCCAGCGGGAAACCCAAGACCTGCCCACACATGGAGCTTGTCCACAAGACCATTCTGCGCCGTGTCGAACATGGCCAACAATGCCGTCTTATCCGCAGCCTCCTTGGCTGTACGTGCCTGCACACTCTCCTTCAACGCATCCAGAGTAATCAAGGGTGTGGACATTTGTCTAACCCCAAGAGTTTTCACTAGACACTCCAGACAAGAGTATATGCCTCCAAGAAAGCAGTTACAAGAGGCCCCGGTGGTGTTTTCATTACGATTGCCCCTAGAAGAGCATGTGCCGACACCCGCAGAAGGCGGGACCAATTACTCCGATATCCTGTCGGCCGTGGAGACGTCCAAGGTAGCAGAGCGGTTCAATACGGATACGATGCGAGAGATACTGGCCCGCACCAAGAGCCCGACGTACTCCCCCACCACCGCTTGTTTCTGGTGCTGCTCGCCCTTCTCGTGGAAGGCGTGTGTGCTTCCCATCTCCTACGACGCGTACGAGAACATGTATGCGTGCGAAGGCCACTTTTGCTCTCCCGAGTGTGGGCTGGCCTACTTGTACGCTGAGCCTGGATCCGACACGGCTCGCTGGCTTCGTCACTCGTTGATGGTGGACATGTACCGTGCTGCCTTTGCGACCAAGGAGTTGACTCCTGCGCCGCCTCGTGCCGTGCTTCGCATGTTCGGAGGTCCGCTGGATATTGAGCAGTACCGCGAGTACCTCACGTCCTCCGATGAACTGGTGACGGTTCAACTGCCTCCGCTCCGTCTCCACGTGCCGACGATGAACGTGCAGGGACCTGCTCGCGACGTCAAGAAGTTCGTGGCGCTGTCGCAGGATACAGTGGACAAGGCGACCAAGGAGTTGCGCCTGCGCAGGACCAAGCCTGTTCACTCGGCTGCGGCAACACTGGACAAGTGCTTTTCATGATACCCTACAATGGAAGGCCGCATACCGCAGGGAACGATTACCTGCGAGCGCAGTAACCAAGCCCAGACAGCAACCTCGCAGCAGCGGGGTGCTGTCCCGCAAAGCATCTACTCGTCTCGCATGGACTCGGTCATTCACCACGTGACAACGCTACCCGCCATGAAGAGCCTGTTGTCCGTTACGCACCACGACTACCTGCCCCACGAATATGACGCTGTCGTACTGGAGCCCGACGTGTACTTCCAACTCAACGATCTGAAGGTCGTGGACGGACACCTGGATACCATCAAGTTCGTGCTGTTTTGCTTTGAGCACGATGTCCAGCACCTGCAGGAGTTCGTGGACAATTGCAATGCGGCCTACGAGCGCCGCATGGCCAACAAGTTGGGCTTGCACCGCTACTACTTTGACCAGATGGTTCAGTCCAAGGCAAAGGGTGTGCAGAACCCGCTGCCGTCTACACACCTGGTCTACACCAAGACCAAGTTCGTGACGAACAGGACGTTCGACAATGTCTTCTTTCAGCAGAAGAAGCAGGTCCACCACCGCACCAAGTTCTTCCTGGAGCGCCGCGACTGGTACGACCGCAAGGGCATTCCGTATACAATGGGGTTCATGTTCCACGGCCCGCCGGGCACGGGCAAGACCTCCACCATCAAGGCCATTGCGAATGAGGGTCACCGCCACATTATCAACATCCAGCTGTCGGAGATCAAGTCCAAGCAGCAGTTGCAGCACCTGTTCTTCAACGACGAGATTCACGTGCACAATGGTATCAACCTGGAACGCTACACGATTCCCGTGTCGGAGCGTCTGTATGTGATTGAGGACATTGACGCAATGGGCGATGCGGTCCTCAAGCGCGAGTGGAAGAAGCCGCAGGTGGTCAAGAAGGACGACCTGGAGCCCTTCATGCACAAGGAAGAGGAAAAGGACACTCTGGACCTGTCGTTCCTACTCAATCTCTTGGACGGAACGCTGGAGGCCAACGGTCGTATTCTCATCATCTCCACCAACTTCCCCGAGCGCATCGACAAGGCACTCATCCGCCCCGGGCGCATCGACATGATTGTCCACTTTCAGAAGTGCACGTTGGCCGTGCTGAACGAGATGGTCAGTTCGTTTTACGACAAGGAGGTGGCCTTGACAGACGTGAATCTGGATGGCAAGTGGGCACCTGCGGAAGTCAACCAGATTCTGTTTCGGAATTTCGAGGACCCTGACGCAGGAATCAAGGAGCTAGTGGAGTTGGCAACGCAAGACCTGTACGGGTTCCAAGATACCGAGTGACCAGCACGAGCAGGTTGTTCACGTAGTCCATGACATGTCTCTGGTTCGCGGGCGAAATCTGTGCCCACATGTCCTTCATCTTGCGTATCACGGGAATGATGGTCTCGTCCTTCTCGTACTCCGCAAACTCATACTTCAGAAAGAAGTCGGCGTTACGGGTCTTGATGGTATCGGCAAACGGAAGGCAGTGGGTTTCGATGGCCTCGACGACCATTCGAGGATTGGCCACCTTGGCTATCTTGAGATTCTTCAGGTACACGGGAAAGTCCGTGTCGTTCGGAAAGACGATGACCAGTTGCTCGATGAACGACTGAAACTGATCAAAGAACAGCTTCAACAGCTGGCTTTGAGACATTGTGTGTCTACGTTACTTCCGTGAAACTCCCTTGAACTCGTTATCCCGCTGCTTCTGCAGCTGCTCAAGACGAGACCCGAGATCATCATTGCGCCCCGTCTTGTCTCCGTCGTAACTCTGCTTGGTCGTCGGTTCAGGGGCACCTGGGGGAGGCGCAGGACCGCCGAGGAACGTATAGTGCAACTGGTCGGACGTTGCAGCTGACTTGCCGTCCCAACTCGAGTATGCATCCGAAAAGCCTCCAGCCGTACCAAAGGACCATGATTCGAGCGAGGCCGTATTGGGGGCACCCGGTACCGTGCCTGCACCAGGCGTCAGTGCGGGGGCACTTGGCGGCGTGGCCGTCGTCGGCACTTCGCGGCGGCTTGACACGGGCTTGGCAATGTATCCAAAGATGGCCTGACCGACAAAGACGTCCTTGGTCTCGGGGACATACAGCGTGGGGACCTTCTGTAGAAACGGCGGCAGTTCGTTCCGCTGCTTGCCGTCAATGGAATACAGGCGACACAGGTCCTGCTTGTTCAATGTCTTCAGCGTGTCCAGAATCTGCTTGCTGTGCGAGCAACGTCCACTGTAGAACAGGATTGGCTGGCTCATTGCGAACAAAGCCGATAAAAAACGGAAAGAGAAACACGCAGCCAAGAGTAAGCATGGAGAACCTCAAGACGTCCTTGGACGGCTACCGTATCGACTTTGAACTGAACAAGGTTCCCATTCCTCTCGTGAATGGACTGCGTCGTATCCTGCTTGCAGAGATTCCGACCGTCGTGATTCGCGACGTCGTAATTCGGACCAACACTACGCAGTTGAACCACGAGATGCTCAAGCACCGAGTTACCATGCTACCTGTGAATGTCCACCCCTCTGAGGTGGGCGTGATCCGTGATACGAAGCTGCGTCTGCACTTTGACCCCAGTCCCGAGGTTGACCGCATCGTGACATCTGACGACTTTGTGGTCTCTGGTTCGACTCGCAAGGACGTGCTCCTCAAGGACCGCGACCTTGGAACCCCGATGCTCTTCCTCAAGTTGAATGTGGGTGGCAAGCATCCCGAGGATTCACTTCATGTCGAGGCAACCCTGGGCGTGGACGAGTCGGGTGGGTCGCAGGTCTGTGTTGCGACATTCAAGAATCACATTGACCCTGAGCGCGCCAAGCTGGACCGCGATGCCTACCTGATGCCCGAGAAGGGTAACCAGGATCCCCGCATCTTTGACAACCACCTGATTCAGCGGTCGTTCGAGCAGGATGAGCGCGGCCGTCCTACGCGCTTTGACTTTGCGATTGAGAGCATTGGCGTTGTGCCTGCGCGGGACCTGCTCAAGACGGCTGTTGAGGTGTACCAGCACAAGGTCACCGAGTTCCTGAAGGAGCCGATTGCCAAGAACGACGAGGGCATGTTCGTAGTGGAGTCGGTGACCGAGGGACACACACTCGGTGCACTGGCACAGGTCCTGATTCTGGACTCGGGTCTCGTGGACTTTGTCTCCTACGACCCCGGACACCCACTGGTTCCCAAGTTGACCCTTCGCTTCCGCACCAAGGTCAAGGCCGAGACCGTACTGGAGCGCTTCCGCACGGACGCGATGGCTCTGTTTGAAAGCATTCTTAGGGGTGTATAATGGATGAGTTCTTCACCTTCGAGGCCAAGGATGTTCAGGTCCTTGGGGAGGTGGTCTTTGACGAAGAGACCCAACGCCCTGCTGCGACACGATTTTACACTCTGGACGAGCAGGTCTCGGACTCCTACGAAAAGATGGTCCCGCGAGAGAAGCGCGTAACCAAGTTTCAGTTGAAGGAGTTGGAAAAGCAGGTCGAACGCTACCGTGACTTGTACTCCTCGTACATTAGTCCAACGGCCGAGGACTACATGCTGCAGGAGCCCAAGACTCGCAGGGAGTTTGACTGGATTTTCCCTGTATACGGGAGCAAGGAGCGGGCAGCGTACGACTGGGGCGAGTGGCGGTCACTCTTTGCGCCCACCGCAATTCGTCAGCCCAATGCGTATCCTCGCATGGTAGCGGCTCTGCCTCATCCCTACGAGCGCACGGATCGCGGGGTTCCGTACCCCGTGAACAAGCCCCTTGAGACCTACGACCACGAGGGCAAGGAACCCTACCGTGTCCTTCCCACCTTTACCACCACGCGGACCAAGCGCAATGAAGACGAGACCATTACGCTGGTGCCAAACCCCATCGAGGGCACGGACGACGCGTTGCGGTTCGTAGGGTACTACCTCAAGAAGCGTGGTGTGGATATTCCCGATCCCCAACCCGACCACCCGTTCTTCATGGACGACAAGCCCAGGTACATTGAGACGCAGGCACCCCTGTCCGAGGTCGTTCCTGAACTGGAGTCGGTCATGACCCACGGAGTCAAGCGGACGACGGATCCGTACACGGAAGGCGCCAAGTACCTGAAGGTCTACGACATTGCTCTGTCCTCCATTCCGTGGTTACTGTGGAAACAGCGATTCCCTCCCGAGCCCGTGAACAACGATGTCCCACCGCCTGTAGAGTTACCGTTTCCCGAGGCAAAACAGGATGCGCCTTCGCAGAAGTTGACAGAGCAGTACGGCGTCCAGTATTTCCCGGGCATGTCGTCTCGTCTGTGGCTTCAACAGCGGGAAGACGCGGGTGCCTTGGTCGCCACGATGCTGTTGTCCAAGGCGGCCGACGCAGGTGTAGCGGCCATGTTATCCAGCGGCGAACTCGGTGAGATCGTCTTGCCTCCAGCGGACCCGAGCCAGTGTGGACTCGATGATGTCCCGTTTCAAGAGTTCCTACTTCGCGGTATTCTGCGCAAGACCAAGGACGTGGTGTGCGTGCCCTTGGATATCGTGAAGCAGGAGCGCCATCAGATTGGGTACAAGGGCCGCAAGCTTTGGAAGGACTCGACGAGCAATGACGTCTTGATGCCGACCATTCGCGCCTTGGCGGCCGTCAAGCCTCCTCCTCCGTCTGTGAAACCACCCACCTTGTCGAAGTTCGGGGCTCAACCGACGTCAGCCCTTCGCCAACAGGTCTTGGCGGTAATGAACGATCCTCAACGCCTTCCCGAAGACAAGGAACAGGACATTCAACTCCTGCTGCAGACGGCCATTCATTCCAAGGAACAGTATACGGACAAGGAGGGTCTGTTTGTGCTGTGTGATCACGCGGTGTCTATTCTTCAAGGTGACCTGGCAAAGGATCGCCTGGGGTTCTATCGGACATGGACGGCCATTGAAGACGGCTCCCGGGTCTGTCGCGTATGTGGAGAGCAGGTGACCAACGATGTCCTTGTCGACCAAGACGAGTTCACAGAAGAGGGCAGACTGGCCAAGCACAATGATGCGCTAGGGCAAGTACTGGTTGGACGGATCGGTGTGGACGAATACACTCGCGACCTTCGCAGCATGATGCCATTGTTCGCCATGACCGATCCTTCAGATGCGACGGCCTATCTGCTACTGTCTCTTCTCCAAGTGCTTCCTGATCCTGCACAAGTCACACCCGTCCTTCAGTTTGCCCGCACCATCTCCACTGCCCTCGCAAAGACGGATTCGGATGCAACGCGTCGTGCTCGTGGTACAGTGGGAATTGCCGCCGCCGCCGCCCTCCTGCAACTCCATCTTCCTGCACTGACGCCTCGTCGCTCGTTTGGTCCTCGTCCCTTGATGTTGGACGGCTATCCCCGTGACTCGGCCAAGGCAGAGGGCTTTACGATTGCGGACTCGCTGCTGCTGGTTCTTCGCAAAACGTTCGAGGCATTCCCTACCTCCTTTCAGGGCCCGTCGTTGCCCGTGCTTCAGTCGGTGATGCACGAAAACAAGACCCTGCGGACACAGGTGTTGGGTCTGCTCCCGAAGTTCGTCAAGCAGTTCCCTACACAGTTCGAACGGGCCAAGGCAGAGTTTGGTCTCCGACCGCCCGCGCCGCAACCTGTCATGATGATTCCAGTGGTTCTACCCCCCACAGAGATGGGGCGTTTTACGCGGTTCAGTCCGTGTTCTTCGTTCCGCCTTACATGGATTAGCAGGATACTGCCAATGTCTCGTCAACCCACAGTGGAGATCCGTGCAGGACTGACATCGTCTCCCCTGTCTCGTCGTGTTCGCGAATACCCCTCTGTCCGTGCCGTACCTGCTGCCGTACCTGTGTCCGAGATTTCGAAGCGACTGAAGATTCCGATTCCCACACGCATGGGCATTGAGCCCACCGACTCGTGGACCGTGAATTCCCTGCTGATTGCTCGTCTGAGCGCAATTGCTCAGATTGCCACACCTGTTGCGGACATGGATCCGACCGCATCGCCCGACCTGCTTCGCGATATCACCAAGGGGTACCTTCGCGAGATACTGACAGCCATTGCCGCAGACCCCGAGAAGCGGCGTGTATACGACGACGTGCGTGCAAAGGACGTTACGCTGTATGCATTGTTGGCGTCGGTGTCTGCTGCCCGGACAGAGACCAACACCCTACGTGCCAAGGAACGGCACGCCTTCACAGACCGACTGCGTGCCATGACAGACTCGGACCGCGAAATCACCAAGCAGTTGTTAGACCGTGGATTGGCTCCCTTTATTGTTACTGTCGCAGACCGCGACATGTTTGCCCAGCAGCTCGAGGATCAGATTGGAAGTGCGGCAGACCGTGGAGAAGAGTACGAGGAAGAAGAGGCGCCTGCCGATCCAGCGGCCGAGCGCTACGACCTCAACGGAGACGACGCTGTAGTGGAGGATGACAATGTCCCCCCGATCGGTAACCGCGAGTAGTTTACACCGTTTCGGCCCATACTAAGCATGCCGACTCCCTCCACTCGTCTTCTGCAGCTGCACTTCATCTACAAGAAGGACATCCCCGACGACGAGCTCGTCGTGGAGCGCGTTGTCTCGACACCCGACCTCGCAGAGCCGCTGTTCAAGGTTGTCTTCTCCACCCGCACGAAGCAGGGTACGGCGGTGACGTATCGTTCGTACCTGAATCGTCAGCGTATGGAGACCTATCTGTATTCCATCCTGGAGAGCCTCCGCGCTGACACGGACCCGTTCGAGACCCTCCAGGTCAGCAGCAGCGTGCACCCGAGTTTCATGTACAAGGTGGATGAGATGAACTGGGAGATGCGGGGCATGATCATGGATGTGATGATGACTGCGGTTACGAGCGACGTGGCCCGTGTCCGCGGATAGAGCAAAACGAATTAGACACTCATACTCAAACACAACTCATGCTGACCCTTCAGGGATATCAAATCCCAAAGGACCATCGTGAAGCGATGCTGAAAAAGACGTTGACCGTCCGCCCCTTCTCCATCGTCAAGCCGCAGTTTCAGCCCAAGTACAAGGTGTGGCACGAGGATGCCAAGTCGCTGTATCTGCCCAAGCACTTTGGGATTGAGCGATACGGTCAGGTCCCCGAGCGTGAGGTGGCCAAGACAGCTGACGTGCACTGGCAGTTTGCCGGGTCCATTCGTCCAGCCCAGTTGCCCGTTGTGAACTCGTTCCTGCTCCCCGAACCACATGACGGCATTCTGTCCCTCCACACGGGAGGCGGCAAGACGGTCTGTGCTCTGTACATTGCCTCTCGGCTCAAGGTGCCGACGCTGGTCGTGGTCCACAATACCTTCCTGCGCGACCAATGGGTGGATAGAGCAAAGGCGTTCCTGCCGAACGCTCGCATCGGTCTCAGAAACGAGGATACATCATGCGATACATTCATCCAGGATTTCACTATTCGCGTTGACGAAGGTGTTATCAAGTATAAGATGGGTGATACAACTCCGAACTTCAAACTCCTAAAGAACATTAAACAAGATGAACTAACTGCGCTTGCACGTATCATTGGTGGAGAACCTACATTACAAAGCGTGAGTAGTCGCATACCAGAATACACATCAATGCACGATGTTACGATTGCAATGCTTCAAGGAATTGTTCAGAAAAAGGTAAATGGTAGTGAGTTCGCCCCCATTGGCTTGGTTATCGTTGATGAGTGTCACCACATTGCTTCTGAGGTGTTTGTGCAGGCGCTTCCCAAAGTCACGTCGCGCTACATGCTAGGGTTGTCGGCAACTCCCGAACGCAAGGACAAGTTGATGTTCGCCATCCACTGGTTCCTTGGACCCCTGCTCTACAAGTCCGACACCGGGGATTCCGTGGACACTCAGGTGAAGGTTGAGATGTACGAGTACGAGAACAACGACCCCGAGTTCAATGAGATTGTCGTGTCGTCCCAGGGCATGGTGTCGGTGCCCATCATGGTAAACAAGTTGACTGCGTGCGAGGACCGAACGAAGTGGCTGATTCGTATTCTGGCCGACGTCATGGAGGAGGGACGGCAGGTGCTGGTGCTGTCGGACCGAGTGCAGCACTGCAAGGACATTCTGGACGGACTGCCGTCTGACCTGAAGGAGCAGGCGTGTATTCTCAGCCAGGCAGTCAAGTCCGAGGTGCGCACGGAGTACTGCAAGACCAAGACGATTCTGATTGCGACGTACAGCATGTGCAAGGAGGGATTCGACGTCCCCACCTTGAACACTCTGGTGATGGCCACACCACGACCCGACATTGACCAGATTGTTGGGCGTATTCTGCGTGTAGAGAAGGCAGGGCGGGCTGTGCATCCGCTCATTGTGGACATTGTGGACCCACAGTTCAAGCGGCAGTTTGGTGCGCGGAATACGCTGTATAAGAAGAGGCAGTATCGCGTCACTCGAATGCTCATGCCGTCTTTGTCGGCACGTTCAGCTTCGGGGTCGGTGGAGGAGGACTCATAGGCGCTGCATGTCCGCCCAGTTCGTTCGCCGAATCCACGAAGATCTCAATCTTGTTGAGTCCGTTGGTCTCCTCGGGCTTGGAGATGTCGTTGTAGCGCTCCATCCGCTGTGCGAACTCCTTGGCTATCGACCCAGGAATAGGCGGACTCAGTTCCGCCAGACGGTCGTATTGGTCCTTGACATACTTCAGGAAGTCGCCAGGCTGCATGCGCTCATCTCGGGGCAGACGCAGTTCCACGTTGATGAAGCGATACAATTTTGAGTAGTGAATCGCCGACATGCGGTGACCCTCCGAGCGCTTGGCCCACGCAAAGTAGGTGCCAATGGTGTTCAGAACGCCAATCACAAGTGAGCCCACGCCCAGCGCAGTGGCCGCCAGTTGGTGGTCCGAGAACAAGCTAGACGAGCCAGCGTTCAGAAACGCCACTGCACCTGACCCCACAATCACGGGCAGGTCGATGTAGACCTTGCGGCGAGTGAAGATGCTCTCTGCCTTCTTGTGCATGATCGCCAGACCGTTGGCCTTCTCGCCTGTCTGGGCAAAGTACTCTTCCAGCGATATCGTCCAACTGATGCGTTCGCCAATCTGGGTGGAGGTTCCGGAGTCGCCCATTTTTGTTTTTAAACGCAGAGAACAATGTTGTGGCCGTCTAAGTACTATCGCGGCCTGTCCACGCGGCGGAAGGCGCAGCGACACCGCGAATTGACCCGCAGAGCACGGATGTCGTGGAAGAACCCCGCAGCCTACCGCCCGTTCGCAACGGATCGCGGAACACGGCATCGTCCGTCGTCGTATTCTTCCCGATTCCACACCAAGTACCCTGGCGTCACGACATTGCCGCAGATTGCCAAGGCGACGGGCGTGTCAGCGAGCGTGTTGCAAAAGGTGTACAACCGCGGCATGGCTGCGTGGCGTACAGGTCATCGGCCTGGAGCGACGGAGCACGGTTGGGGAATGGCGCGCGTCCATTCCTTCGTCCTCCACGGAAAGACGTGGCGGACAGCGGATGCGGATTTGGCGCGACAGATTTCCTCGCACTAAAGCACAATGCAGTTCAACCGCAACGGCGTCCAGGTGCGCCAATCTCAACCCGTCCGTGCCCTCAAGCGCATCACCCGCGTCGTGTCCATTGATTCTCGCGATCGCGACCCCACAAAGTACGTGATGGTGAACGGTGGTGCGCGCGTCTCGGATCCTGGCGACTATGTCATCTACCTTCCCCGCCCGTTTTCTAACGTGACGCGTATCCGCTTGAAGAACGCGGTCATCAATGCACCTTCGGCTGGTGGCGGTTGGGTGTCGGCAACCGACCAGTACGTGATGATGGGCATCGAAGGTCTGAACCGTATCGACGAGACGGCCCCTGGTGCTGACCGCGCAGGCTATGCGGATTACTCGTTTGCAAAGATCATGAACCCGAACGTCACGTCCCCGACTGCCGCACAGAGCACTGCGGCCATCTTCTACACCGACCAGACGTACGATGAGAACATGACGACGTATAACCCTCCCATTGGCACGCTCGACCGCATCCACGTCACGTTCCGTCGCCATCTGCCGTATGGTGCTTCGGCTCCTCTCAACGCTCCGATTAGTTTCGGAACCGGTGAGAACAGTCTGACGTTTGAGATTGAATACCTCGACAATGTGTTCGAGGACGTCTCATCGTTTGAGACGTTCCTTCAGACCAATGAGGGTATTCCTCGCTAAACGCGCATCGACTTGCCCAGCATCACGAACGTGTCGAACGTGAACAGGAACATGACACCCGTCAAGATGTATAGGAACATGTCGTTGGTACTGTTCGGCTCGTAGCCCGTCTTGTTCTGCTCCACCATGGCTAGAATCTTGTCCATCTTCGCCTTCATGGAATCATCCTGACCTGTGAAGGCCTCCTGCACAGGAATACCTGCAGGCCGCTGCTTTCCTGGGTACTGAAACACCTTCTGCATTCCGTCGCCGTAGACGGGCGGTTTGTCGTCCTTCTCCAACGGCAGAACAGACGTCAAGTCGTCCGCCGTCTCGGTCGCGGCAGGGTTCGTGCGCCGCTTCGCCTCGCGGAATTCTTGACTCTTGCTCTCCCGAATCGGAGTGCGGCTCTTAAAGTCGCCCCCGTCGGGGTATGCTTCCTCCAACAAGGTATAGTCCATACCACACTTGTTCTTGAGCCAGCAGAAAATTATAGAGGGTTTGTAGTAAAATGCGTCTCTCTGGAACCAATGAACTTGTTGCGATTGCCGTGGTTATCCTTGTTACATGCTTCTCGCCGAGCCTCGTGAGCCCGCTGGTTCGCTCGCAGGTCGGCAAGGCGGTTGCCCTCGCGGCCACGGCGTGGGTCGCCCTCAACGTCAGCCAGCCGCTCGCACTGTTCCTGGCGGTGCTGGTCCTGTCCTGCTGCTCGGGTTGGGAGCACATGGATGGCAGTGGCCCGACGTGTATGTCGTCCCTCACGGGTACGGCGTGCACTGGGGCTGGAGGCACGCTGAAGGATGGCAAGTGCAACTGCCCCAAGTAAACATATTTCCCCGCTCCTAAACAATGCTTGACATCCTCAACAATCACAAGCTGTTCCTTGGTGTGATGCTGATTCTGGTCAATGTGGGGTCGCGGCACTTCATTGACGAACTAAGCGAGGACCCGAAGGTGTATCAGCGCAACCTCCTCCTCCGACGCATCGCAATCTTTGCAGTGTGTTTCGTCGGCACGAGAGACCTTGTGTATTCCCTGCTGCTGACCGCCGGGTTCATTATCATCGCACAGGGGATGTCCTCCCGCAGTCGGGAGGGCTTTGAACACGAAGAACCCAAGAAGGAGAAGATGTGCAGTGCCCACGCGAAGGACGAGCCGTTGTTCAAGGCCGACTAGAAAACGGAAAGAGTCGGTGGAGACCCTGTGCTGTCTCACCATGGAGTCCCTCATCACCCCTCAGGACGGCAGGTTCGGTCATCTTCACAAGGTCTTCGGATTCGTCGCTCTCGTCCACTTTGTCCATCAGTTCAAGTCCTTCTTCCTGGACGGCACCATGAAGTTCGATGACCGCACGTGGTTGTTCATCGTATTCCATCTCCTGCTGTCCTGGTCTTCCTTCCTCTTCCACCTTCCGCCCGTTCGGTCCATTCGCGCACCCATGATCTGGCCCGAGTTCAGGGCACACAGCATCCTGTTTGCCACACGCTCGCTTGTGGCGATGACCCTGACTCTGAACGACATGTCGGCAGTTGAGACGCGGTTTCTCAATGTGATTGCGACCATCGCGCTGGCTGACATCGCGACCCTGTATTACAAGGTTGCAGGCACGACCATGCGGGACATGCCGTTCCCCGACTGGGTAGCGCAAACGACGCGTGATCGCGTCAATGTGTATTACTCGGTAAGCCAGGTGCTGGCGACATCCACACTGCTCTTCTCTCCGTCCATGGAGCGGGCGCTGTGTGTGTTGTTCCCGATTCAGATTGCCGCGTTTCTGATGACCCTTGTTCGCAAGGGAATCATCAGTCCGTTGAGTTGGCACGTGCTGTATTCGGCTTCACTGGGTCTGAACTACCTGCACGGCGGACTGTCGTACGATACCATGCCGCTGCTGTTCTACGTGAGTTCACTGGTGTTCTGTGTCCTGCGGTTCCGCTACCGTTGGAACAAGTATCTCCTGTGGGGTCTCATTGGCTCGGTGGCGTATCTTGCTCAGTATCCGATTGTTTAGATACCCGATACGCTCAATGAGTCCGCGTTGTTTCGCTTCGTTTCCATGGTACTGGTCGGCGCGACGTTTCTTGAAGTACCAGTGGTAGGTTGGAGTGTTGGGTGTAGCTGCGAGGTCCCTCTCTGCCTTGTTGAGTTGAGCTTCAAGGGTAGGCATGCTTCAACGAGCCCGGGAGCCAGTCAAATTCATTTTCAGTCGTGGCGACGGCGACGGGTCCCACGGGTGCGGCGGATCCCGCGGGTGTAACGCGTGCCACCCTTCTTCGCCTTCGCCTTCGCCGTCTCGAGCAGGGCTTCGAGCTTCGCGATATGCCTGTCGGCGTCGCTGTGGGTGAATTTCTTGTACGGCTGCTTCCCGTCCAACCAACTACCCATCTTCTTGTAGTGCTGCCAGTCAGCTATCTCGTGTTCCAACCTCTTGACTCCCTTGGGCATTTGTGATAAACGCGGAAATTAAAGCTCGTTCGCCTGTGCTCACAGACGGATGACCACGCTGTTCTTCCCCGTGGAACCTGGCTTGTTGTTGGCCTTCTTCGTGGCAGGTGCCACGTTCTGCTTGATGTCCTTGAGGAGCTCGTCAATCGACGGCGGCGCGCGCATCTCGGGTGCGGGCGCGGTGTTCACCACGGGCTGCGGCGGCGGCGCGGCCTGAGGCGTCTTGCGCACTCCGATACGCACGGGCTTGGTCTCCTGCGGCGGGCGGGGCACCATGTTCGGGGGCGGCGGTGGGGGCTGAGACTGCTGCATGAAACTCATGAGACCCGCCAGCGGGTTGGCCTGCTGCTGCGGGGGCTGCGACGGCTGAGCACGCATCTGCTGGGTCTGGTTCTGCATGGCCGCCGCCGCCAGCGAACGGGCAATGTCGGGGTTCTGACGCATGATGTCGTCAATGTTCGGGATGGGCGCCTTGCGAGCCATCTGGTTGGTCAGGTGGACCATGTAGATCATCATGCACGTACGCAGAGGGATGCGGACGAGCGGGTGCATCTTCAGGTTCTCGCCGTAGAGGTCGTAGAGCTCCTCAAAGTCATCCTCCAGGTCCGCTACGTTCATCTGCGCCGCCTCGGAGAGACCATCCAGCTGGAGACCGAATGCCTTCATCATCTGGACGTTCTTGGACCCGTACTCCAGACCACTCATGCCTGTGACGAACCACTCGGAGAACTGCTTGATGGTCGCATCCATGGACTTCTCGCGCTTGATGAACTCGAGTTCCATCTTCATCTCCTCGATGGACGAGTCCATGGTGAAGCGCTTGCGCATCGGCACGCCCAGCTTGGACAGACGCTCAAACTTCCGCAGAATCTCGTACTTCTCCCGCATCATGGCGTCGTCCGACACGTGCTTGATCTGCGGAGCCGGGGCGTAGGACTCGGCGTTGAAGTTGCGCATGCCATCCACAACCTCGGGGCCCACGCTCTCGAAGGAAGGCACCAGGTTGGGCGCAGGGGGTGCAGAGGGTCCAGAGGACCCGCCACCAAACTCCTCAAAGTTCAGCGTAGGAAGGTCAATGGTCTCAATGTTGGCCATACCGCCACCCATCATCTTGGGGTTCACGAGGAGGTCTGTCTCCATTTACTTCTCCTTCGGGTGCGTTTCTTAAGGTTGGAACGCAGGTGTTTACTTGGCGGTAGAGGACTGGCTTAAGGACGTGTGTTCCAGACACCACAAGCCCTGTAGGAATGAGTCAGCCAGGTCGTCCTTCTTCGGGTGCGCAGCAAAATGGGCTTGGTTCGCGGCAGGCACCAGGACGCGAGCATGCGCTATGCCTGTCGCTTTGCGTCCTTTATAGCTTGCAGTTGAATCGTCCACTGTCACAATGTTCGACAACTTGTGAGTCGCTGACATCCCTTCCACCCGAAACCCGCGGCAGCAAAAGTACATCTGGATCATGGCCTGCACCCCAAACATCCGTCGGTCCATCTGGTTCTCCACACACACCAGGTCCGCCCCTGTCCATGAATCCTTCCGAGCATCCAGGGAGCGGATGATTGCGGGCGCCAGGTCCAGAACTGACCCCTGAATGGCCGACGACACGCACTTCTTCCACGTGTTTTGCTTGTTGTGATTGTACAGCAACTTGACCAGGTCGGTCTTGGTCGTCGCGGTGGTCGTCAACCCTGCCGCGGTTAACTCTGCGCGAAGCACCTCGGGTGTTCGGGTGCTCAATTCCTTCTTGGTCGGCGCCTTCTTCTTGCGGGGCGCGTGCTTGGAACACGCGAAGGTTCCGTTGGACGCGTGCTCGTACCGCGCGGCCGTCTGGCACTGATGACATCTTGGGGCACCGACACCTGCCCGTTCCCCAAGTATGTCAATGATATTCCAATCTTGAATGGTGACATCCGTACGAGAGGTTCCGCGTAGGACACAATAGGCGAGGTTCCTCAGTCCCACGTCAAACGAAACCACCTTCATTGATATTTAACCCGTTCACTTTGTAAATGCCGTGCGACTGTACCAAGTACAAGGAACCCGCGCCCATCAGGATCTCGTGGATTCGGAAACCGCCTAAGCCGTCGCCTTCAGTAAAGAAATGAGCACGGGCTTGGCGTCGGTCTTGCTGAACGGTAGTCCGCGCTTGCTCAGCATGTCCTGGAGCTCCTTCTTGGACTTGGACTGAAGCGAGTCCACGTCCAGCGGGGCAGGCGGGCCGTCCACAACCTCCGTCGCCGCCTCCTCGACGGACGCGCGGTCGTCCTCGTCCTCCTCGGGTGCTGGGGGAGGCGGTGCGGCAACAGGAACCTCGGCGACGGCAGGTGCCTCGGGCTCGGGCTCGGGCTTCTCAATCGCACGCGTAATGTCGCCGATGGCCATGAGGACGGAGTTCATGTTCTGGAACAGACGCGTCTGCTGCCAGTAGAGCCAGCCGACCATGCCCGCGAGGACAAAGACCATGGACGCAAGAAGTGCAACGGCGGCGTGGAGGAGTTCCATTTGATGTGAACGCAAGACGCGATTCCACCCAAGAGAAACGAAGAATGTTGCCCAATGGTAAATGAAGACACTCTACTGGATCGCAGGTCTCCTGGTTGCCCTCATGGCGCTGCGCATGTATTTCAACGGAGTCGATCGGTTCACGCTGCAAGGGGAGTACTGGGATGTCCCAGGAGGTACGCCTCAGGTGCGTGAGGAAGAGTGGGTGACGACGGGTGCGGGCAATGAGGTGGCGGTGTTTCACCGCGTCTAACGGCGACGAGTCGAGCGGCCGCGGCGACGACGGGACTTGAGTCCCTTTGTAGAACGTGTCCTACGACGACCACCGGCCGCCGCAGCTGCTGTTCGTCGCCATATTTTCAAGGCATTCACGACCTTTGTACCAGAATTAGATACCGCGTTCATTTGCTCGGGAGTCAGGCTCGCCGCCATGCCCAGCGCAGTTTCAAATGCATGGTTCCATTCTACCAGCTTCTCCTTGCTGTATTCGAAATTGCCATTCGGGAAGAGGGCCTCGGTCGCCGTATTTAACGCGGCCAATTTGTCGGCCATTTATATACCCGCTAGAAATCTTCGTCCAGCCGCAGCTCCTCTCGCGAGGAGCTGATGGTCCGTGAATAGTCCGACACCTTCTTCTCAAAGAAATTGGTCTTGCCCTCTAGGCTAATCAAATCCATAAAGTCAAACGGATTCGGTGTGCGGAAAATCTTCCCCGCACCGAGCTGAACGGCCAGGCGGTCGGCTACGAACTCAATGTACTGCGACATCATCTTCGCATTCATGCCGATGAGCGCACACGGCAGGGAGTCGCAGATGAAGTCCTTCTCAATCTCCACTGCCTCTCGAATGATGGCGTGAATCTGCGCCTCCGAACGAGAGTCCAGCGTGTGGTACAGCGCCACTGCGAACTCGGTGTGCAGCCCCTCATCGCGCGAGATGAGCTCGTTGCTGAACGTCAGTCCGGGCAGAAGGCCACGCTTCTTAAGCCAGAAGATGGCGCAGAACGCACCCGAGAAGAAGATGCCCTCCACACAGGCAAATGCAATCAGCCGTGTCTGGAAGTCGTCGGGCGACTCAATCCACTTCTTTGCCCAGTCCGCCTTTTGTCCGATGCACGGAATCGTGTCAATCGCACGGAACAGGCGGTTCTTCTCCGTCTCGTCCTTGATGTAGGTGTCAATCAGCAGAGAATACGTCTCCGAGTGAATGCCCTCCATCGCATTCTGAAACGAGTAGAACAGCTTGACCACCTGCGAGTCCACCTCCCGCTGAAACCGCGTAGCCAGATTCTCTTGGACGATTCCATCGGACCCTGCGAAGAACGCCAAGACCTGGCCCACAAACGCCTGCTCGTCGGTGGTCAGCTTGTTCCAATCAGCCATGTCCTTGCTGAAGTCAATCTCATCGGGGGTCCAAAACACGGCGACGCTCTGCTTGTACATGCGATACAGGTGCTGCTCGCTCGCCTTAATCGGAAACAGGGTGTAGGCCATTACTCTAAGGGAGCGATTATCGCCTAAACGAGAAACTCTGAGTACTACACAATGAGTAGCACGTCCAATGTCCAGGCGTATTTGACCTCGGTCTTTCGGCCTGTCTACACCTACACCTCGGCCACCTCCAACTTTGCCACCCAACTTGACCTGTCTAATGTGAACACGGTCACGGCGAATCTCGTCGAGTGCATTCGTATTGACGTGTCGGACTCGAACAGCAACGTGTTCGTGGGTACGAACTCGGGTATCAACTTCCTGAACCTGCAGGCGTGCTACTCGAATACGACGCTTGGCTACGGAACAGGTGGGCTGATGTCCAATACGTCCAACGTGGTTGCAGTGGGCATCAATACGGCTGCGGGTGTCACAAACACGACGAACTCGCTCTTTATCGGAAAGAACGTAGGACCCGGCAGCATTGGATTGTCTGCGTGTCTGTGGCTGGATCCGACAGGCGGTGGAGGCGCGGGCAATGCGTCGAGCAACACCATTGCAATCGGTGCGTCGACGGGCGTGGTGGGCAGCAGTAACATCTGGATCGGTACGAACGCGGGCAACTCAAACACGGGTGTGGGTAACATTATCCTGGGCCACTCAATGCCCATATCTGCCCCTACGGACTACCAGCTGCAGATTGGCGTGGGGTCCAATGTACTGATTGCGGGCGATATATCCCAGAACGCGGTCGCAATCGGAAAAGCAGATGCGACGATGCAGTATATTGACGGTGACGGTCGTGTACCTGGGTTGGTGTTGGATGTGTCTGGGTACGCACGCATTGCACAGGGTCTGGCCATTGGTATGGATCCGCTGCAGTCCACGCTGGATGTGAACGGCACCTTCCGTGTCGACGACGGCTACGGTATCCTGTCTCTTGACCACGACTTGGCTGGCAATTCACGCGCAGTCACGACTGGATTCACACAGTCTGTAGGTGGGTATCACTCAAAAGAGGGCACGACGCCTAACGGAGGAGGAGTGATTGGGACGCTGTGTGTGGGCATTACGATGATCGCGGTCGGTGGCGTCGGTGCGGATTCACGTATTGTCTTTTGGAGTGGGGGCCTTACGGTCTCTATACTCGGAACGGCGGGAGGCAATAACATTGCCCTAACGGGTCTTCCGAACATTTCGACGCCTATTTCGAGCGCGCCGTATACCATCTCATACTTCCCCCTACCTGCAGTTGGACTGTACCAACCCGGTACTGGCGTGTAACTTCTCCACCATCTTGCGGATAGAGACCGCAGATACGCCCGAGACCTTGGACACATCGGCAAGACGGCCCTTTAGTACATGGCACACAACGCCCGATACAATGGTCTTTGGTGTGTGTTCCATCTCAGGCAACTCCGTCAGCACCAGCAGAATCTGGGTTCGTTCCGTCTCCGTCACGTTCATCTCTGCACAGATACGCTCGGCGATGCCCAGCTGTGTGTTCAGGACAGACGACACCTCGGACTCGAAGCGCGCCAGACCCTTGCACAGTGCACGGATGGAGACGTGGAACAAGCCAGACACCTCCTCATGTGTCCGCGTCGCATTGTGCTGACGACAGGCCACGAAGACGGCACCTGCCATCAGGGCACGTCGTGATTCACCTCGCGTCTTGCGGGCATCCTCCACGCGCTTGAAGGTCGCACAGGCGTCCTGAATAACGGCTCGGGGAAGACCGATGCGAGCACACGAGTTTTGGATTGCATCAAAGATACCCATCCACGAACGCTCACCGTGGCTCGACAGCGACCACGACGAGAGTTTGCCGATTGACTTGGACTCATCGGATTGCCCGGGTGTCCGCTTGCGCATCATCATGGACCCGTAGGACGCTTCGGGAAGCAACTCATTGGTGACGCCACCCGTACGGCTGGGGTTCCCCTCCGTCTCTGCATAGATGCGCCACTCGGCCGACTCGTCAATGTGGCTGCCGAGGATGGTTCCGCAGCAGACACAGACCTTCTGTCCTTCGTCCAGTTCAATGTCTGGGTGTTCGCAGTTCATGAGAGACAATGAGTGTAGACGGACAATGTCCATTTTCAATTCCTGTACATACTTCCCATGACAGAGGGATCATATACCTGTGGGCGGTACGTGGTTAGCAACGGCGGGCGATGAGAGGCACGCGTCTGCGTCTTGAGCCACGAGACCAGCAGGTACTTGTCGTCATTGACTGGCCACACCAGGAACCCAGAATCTGCCAGGGTCTTGGTCAGGTACTCACGTGCCTCCGAGACTTGAAACAACGGATACCCAAAGACGAAACTGGGAACCTCGAAGACCACATAGGGAGCATTAGGGTTGTGAATGGCCTGGGCACGGATTTTGGAGTACAACTGGGCCAAGACAGGACGCATGGCCGACATGCGTCGTTCCCTGCGTTCTTCCTGCTCGTTCCAGACGTCACGGGCTTTCAGCATCCTTGCCTTGTCTACACACTATGTTCCGCTCAATTGCCCTCGGAGGAGGCGGTATTCGTGGTGTCCTTCATCTCGGTGCCCTCCGTGCTCTTCAAGAGAAACAACCCCTGGTGTTTCCCGACGGCATCTACGGCTGCTCGGTCGGGTCCATCATCGCCGCTGCCCTGGCGTTCGGTATCACGCTGGAACAATTCGACACGATGCTCTTTGGAGAGTTCGTCTTGTCCAACTTTGTCCCTCCCATGTCGTTGGCCGCAGCCATGTCGTTCCAGTCCAAGAAGGGCATGTTCTCCATGGACCTCTTGGAAGAGACTCTGATTCGTGCCTTTGGCCGTGCGGGCATTGACATCCGCAACAAGGTCATTGCCGACGCGCCTACAAAGTTGTGGATTCTGGCGTCCAACCTGACGACGCGCAAGTCCACCCTGCTTACCGGTCAGGTCCCCCTGCTCGCAGCAATCAAGGCCTCGTGCTGTATTCCATTTGTCTATCATCCCCAGGTCATCTACAACCAGGTCTTCCTGGATGGAGGCGTGAGCTGTGATTGCATCGTCAGTGTGGTTCCCAAGGACACGCTGGTGTTGCATATCGGGTATTCTCAGGCATCTCTGGTTCCGTCTGTGGTGACCGACATGCCGATCGGCGACTTCTTCCGAAACGTCTACGCGAGTGTCCGCGAGGGTGTCCGTCCGATCTATCCGAATGTGATTGTGTTTGACGAGCCCAAGTTGGGCCCCTTGTCGGACGTTACCGAGGGGGAGAAGCAGTACATGCTCAAGACTGGGTACGACCAGGCCTCACGCTTTCTGGCCAAGTTCCCCAGTCAGGAACCCTTCCAGGGAGGACTTGGTGACGGTCTGAGTAAAGTCGGCGATGCCACCTGATGTCTCCAGCTTGATTGTGGGGTAGGAGCTCACTCCATAGGCTGTGCACGTCATGACATCCTCTTCACAGTTGATCATCTTCGCAGTCACCTTGGTGGATCCGAAGGTCCCAGGAAAGTCAGCCGTCGTGGCGGTCCACTCGGGCTTGGCCTTTTTGCAATGACCACACCAGTCTGTGTAGAAAAGGTACAGTGTCGCGTCTCCCGCCATCATCTCCCGTACGGGCGGACGCAGCCACGGCTTCCAATAGACATAGGCTGCAACCAAAACTAAGAGGAGGATGGCGGTTTCAACCCAGTGCATTGTTGAAAGAGGTGAGAAATTCTACGCTGCGTTTCATACCACTGGCGGTAGGCTTGCTCAGCTGTGAGTCCTTCCTTGACTTGTGCCCACGCGACATCCGTGGTCTGGCGCTCGGGCTCGTAGGGACGGGGAGTGATAGCAAACCATCGCCCTTGGTAGCGTACCACATACTCAGGCATTCACATATTCTCGGCGATTCAAGGTAAATGGAAGCAATCGGCAAGGTTGTGTTGGCCATTGGTGTAAACTACGCTGTCCATTACGCGTCGTTGGCGACGCATAATTGGATGTGCATGCCGCACACGCTGGAGGAAATTGCGAAGTCTATGTTCATGACGGCGAGCCCTGTATGTTCTATGCTGCTCACGGTGGGGCAACAGACACAGAGCGGCTATGCAGTGGGAGTGTCCATGGGGGTTGTGTCCTTGATTACGGGTGGGTTGAAGTTGCTTTAGACCTTCAGGCCGCCTCCAGGGAAGCCGACCAGTCCAGCGCCGATACCGAAACCAGCGCCCGTGCGAGCCGAGGCCCCAACGCTCGGGGCGTAGATGTCCAGGATGGCGAAGGTGGCCGTCGCGACGAGCGCAATCATGCCGACCTCCTGCACCTTGAGGGTCTTGCCCGGGAAGACATACGCGGCAATCGCAACCGCGAGACCCTCCAGGGCATACTTAATCACACGCACCAACAGATCCGACATGTCAACACCAGGGGCAGCAGTAGGCTTCGGCTTAGACTCCATTTTATTCATTGGGCGCGAAAGAAAATTCACTGGGTGGGAGTCGTCAGCAGCCGTCCGACCAGGACGATGGCTGCCAGTGCCCAGACGAACCACCACTTGATGTAGTTAGATACGTAGTACACGACGACGTAGAAGACGATTGCGTGGAGGAGGGCGCTGAACACGACGCTTCCAGGCAGGGCAGGGACGATCACTCCCGGGCAGAGCAGAAAGAACACAACGGACAGGGTGTAGAGGTCGTACATTGTATCCTCCAAAGGTATTTTCACAGTGGACGCTCAACACACGAAATGCCGAAGACTGAGGAGCTCCCTATCACCGAGGACGACGGCAGCCGCATCGACTACCTTGACGAAGATGCCGAGATTCCGAACCAGCGCTACTGCATCATCTCGTTCCTGAGCCCCGAGAAGGTTATCCAGGACAAGAAGGAGTTCTACTTCCGCGAGTTCATCACATGGATGGACTACCAGTGGAAGGTGAAGGGCCTCGAGCACCTCATGGCGTTCGTCTCCAAGAAGTACTCCATCAAGGTGGACGACCTGCTGAAGGACGCCGAGGACTTTGTCAAGGTGCGCAACGAGGAGGTGAAGGCGACGGATGTCCACGAGGAGTTCCAGGTCTTCATGCTCAAGCGCGAGAAGGAGCTTCAGGAGGCCTACGACTCCAAGGTCAACTTCCGCACGAACATCCGCGGCGTCAAGGTGCGCCGTGCATTCCCGTCCATCGAGGAGACGCAGATGTTCGCCAAGGTGCTCCAGCGCAAGTACCCGAAGGACAATCTGTTCATCGGCAAGGTCGGTTGCTGGCTGCCGTGGGACCCCAGCGAGCACCTGATGCCCGAGGTCGAGTACGCCGAGCGCGAGCTGAACGAGCTCATGCGCAAGTACAAGGAGAACGAGGTCAACAAGGAGATGTTCTTCGCCGAGCAGCGCGACGAGTCCATCAAGAAGCAGAAGGAGGAGAACGAGCGTCGTCGCAAGGCGAATGCGCTTGAAGCTGCGGGCACCACGAACGCCGCGACCAACGCAGCCGCCGCGTCTGGCCCCGCCCAGCTCTCTGACCTCTCCATGCCCGTCCATCCGACGGAGGGCGTTATCCGCGAGTAATTTGTTGAATGGATGTAATGAGCGCCGCCGATGCCGATGCCGATGCCGATGCCGTGTTGAAACCCATCGATGTTCCCGACTTAGGGGACCACCGTATAGACGTGAAGATGTTCATAGATTGCTGGACTCATATGTTCATGTGCATTGCAATTGTCCTGAAGATGACGGAAGTGGAGGTAGACAATATCGCAGAGGCAGGTGAGTACCTCAAGCTCTGTGTCGGGGTTTCTGATGTTTTGAAGGGTGGTCGTCGCCGCCGCGGTGGCGCTGGCGAAGAACTCGTCGGCAGCACACTCGCCAAGTTGCAGGAGCTGGACCAGGACCGCTCCGAGCGAATTGCAGACTTGAGAAAGAAGGTCTCGGATGCTAGCGAGCGAATTGCAGACTTGAGAACGAAGGTGTCGGATGCTAAGACTAAGGCGTTAGCAAAGTTCCAGAAAGAGCCCTCATTGGCGGGGCGTCTCTCGCGCCTACTTGCGTTAGTAGGGGTTGCACTGCTGCCGATTGGGGGCAAACTCGCCGAAATTGGACTCAAGGTGAAAGCAGCGCAGATTGAGCACTCTGCGCGGATCGCCATGATTACGGCGCCTGCTCAGGTGGCTGGTCTTGCGCTTTTGGATGCGACACTTACAGGATTAAACGCCGTCGATACGGCGGTGGCGAAGGTAGGACAGGCCGCTGTTGAAGGGGCCGCGGCTGCTGATACGACTATCAGGGCGGCTGCTACCGCGGTTAGTAGCGCAGCTAGCCGCATCCGGGCTACCCCTGGAACTCGGGGCGAGGCGGGGAAGCAGAGGGATGCCGCGCGTGCGGCGGAGATCGCGATGCTGAGGTTTTGGGCGGACGCCGACGCTGCGTTGGCGGATCTGAAAGGGGAGCTTGTAGTATACAACCAGTCACAAGATGTTCGTGATCAACAACCACCAATTCCAAGTGGAACTGTGCCCGGTGACCTCGCGGCCCCACAATACAAAGAGAAGGCGAACCCGAAGACCATGGACGAGGTCGACGCGGTGCTGTTTGGATTAAAGAACTTTATGTCTCCAGTCATGTCGTACGTTGTTTTGGCAGGACACCTGTTCAAGCAGCACACGATTGCGTATGTCGATTGGTCGAATACAGTCGCAGTCGTACTTTTCGGTATCATCGTGGAGGACCCCGCCACGATAGGGCTCTGTATTACATGGGTCATGAGTAGTCTTGCCGCACTTTTATGGATTACGCCTCTCATCGAGGCATTTACGAAAAACACGGAAGTCACCACGGCAATTGTGCTCGCCGACAACAGTAAAGAGGCAATAGAGTTGAAAGCTCTCGAGAAAGCCGAAGCCAGAGCCGAAGATGCCGTCCTGCGAGCTTTAGCCCTCCTCGACCCCGCTGCTCCGACCCGGGGCGGTCGTCGCTCTACTTCCCGTCGGTACCGTCGCGCTTCTGGACCCAGACGGACACGGCGTTCTTCTTCTGGACGGCGCCGGGGGTATAGTCGTCGGCGGCGAGAATAGCCGAGTGGAACGGTTGATTATTGGCCCACAAACTTGAGTCGCACATACGAAACGGCGGGTGCTCGGCGGCCTTGTACCAGAACACCTGGTCCTCCAGCTTGTTAGAATTGACGTTGTTGCAGATGACCAGGCACTCGAAGTTCTCGGTGCACTGGTCCATAAAGGTACAGAACATCTCAAAGGTCGGAAACATACCTGCGTAATTCTCGTAAATCCTACGACGATTACCTAGGATATTCTCGCGGAGAATGAAGACAAAGTCCACGTTCGTGCGCAGGTTCGGTGTGATGCCCAGCGGATACTGCATGGTGATGATGGTCATCATGTCAATGTGGCGGCCGTTCATGAAGACATAGCGTGTGGACTCCTCCTTAATCCACGACGCATCGTACAAGCAGTCGTCCAGAATCAGGAATGCACGCGGGTCAATGCTGGACTGACCACCACTTCCGTTCTTGGCCGTATTGCGCTTCTGCTTCATGGTCATCTGGCGCTTGATCACGTTCATCACAATCTGCGGCGTGTACTTGTCGTGAATGAACTTGGACGGCACCATGTGCTGAAAGAACTCGTTGGCCACCTCCGTGCCCGAGATCACCGTGCCTACGGGAAAGTCCTGCTGGCAGTTGTACAGGATATCCCGCACCAAGAAGGACTTGCCCGTGTCCTTCTTCCCGATAATCACCATCATGGGGCTCTTGCGAGAGTCAATCTCACACCTTGCCTTGATCATGTTAATGTCGAACTTCTTCAGCGAAAAGTTCATCTTGTGTTGACCAACGGAAAGAATGTAGGCGTTCAGACCCAGTGTTTCATTCCCCGGGAGTCAAGACAATGGTGAAAGAGTTGAGGACCCAGTCTGTGGACATGAAGCTGCACCGATCTCCGAAGGTGGATGGCACGCAGTGGAATCTGACGCACGTACAGCCCTTCTTCCCTCCTCTGGAGACTCTGTTCAAGACGGAGCGTCTGTCCAACCTCTCCGAGTATGGTGTCAAGTTGCCCGAAGAGGTAGAGACAATTGCGGACTCGACACACATCAAGACCACGAAAGGACGCACACTGCCTGTCCATCGCAAGACGACCATGGTTCTCAGTCCCTACAAGACCATGAAGGGTGTGTACGCGACTCCATCCTTGCCGAAACCTGCCGAGGTGGCCAAGGAAATGGAGGAACAGACGCAAAGTCCTCACACGGCTGGATACGTGGGTGCCATGACATCGGTGGCTCTGTCTCTGAGTGAATGCAGTCACTTTCCGAGGGTCTACGGAGTCTACACGGCCGTTGCCACGAAACACGAGGTAAACATCTCCGACGACTACGAGGAACTGTGCGATCGGAAGTGGTTCGCCGACCAGATTGGTAAGACCTTTGACCTCCGTCTGCGCGACGAGGGCGGTGAGGGTGGCTTTACGCACACTCGGGGGCGGCGGTCTGCGGTGGAGTTGGAAGATGTCGCTATCGACTTGGAAATGACGGACATGACTGCAGATCATGTGGATACGCCCACGGCAGGGTCGGTTGTAGAGGAGTACGAAATCGAGTCGAGTCACAGTAGCGAGGAATCGGAGGAATCGGAGGAGGATGTGTATGAGATCGAGTCCTGTGATTGCGAAGAGGAGTCGGACGAAGAGGGGTCGGACGAAGAGGACGAAGAATCGTTTGCATGGGCCACCTTCAAGGACGTTCCGGTGATTACCACGGTGATGGAGGCGTGCGAGGGTACGTTCTACGATCTAATCAAGACGTCCGACAACCACGAACACCACACTGCTTGGGTCGCACAGATTGTAGCGGCTCTTGCATTTGCTCAGCGCACACACGGGTTTGTTCACAACGACCTCCACGGCAACAACGTCATGTACGTCTCCACGACCGAACCGACCCTCTACTACAATGTGGGTGGCGCGTGCTATGCCGTGCCGACCTACGGCAAGTTGCTGAAGATCATCGATTTTGACCGTGCGGCTGTATCGGTTCGGCTCCAGGGAATGAAGGAGCCGCGTCTGTTCCTCAGTAGCCAGTTCAAGCCCGACGAGGAGGCAGGTGGACAGTACAACTGCGAGCCGTTTTACGACCAGTCGCATCCTCGTATTCCGTTGAGCCCGTCGTTTGACTTGACGCGATTCGCAACGTCCATGTTCTGGGACATGTTCCCAAAGGGCCCCGACGGAGAGACGTCCAACACGTTCCTGCGCGACCTGTTCTTGGCGTGGACCACCCTGCCCGACGGTTCGTCGGTCACGTTCCGTCGTAAGCGCGACAACCACGACCGCTACCACGGATTCGACTTGTACAAGGCAATTGCACGCTACTGCAAGGACACGGCGGTTCCGCGCAAGGAACTGGCCAAGTTCAAGCAGTTCGCAGTGCCGCGTATTCCCGCTGGCCAGCACTTTTTACTGATTGAAGGATAATGGCGCTCTCCGAAGGTCTGAAGTTCAAGTACTCGCTGTACACCACGCTGCTGTTCTTTCTGCTGGCCAGCCCGACGTCGTTTCGTGTCAGCAATCGGTTGTTCGGTGGATCCGTAGCGTCAAAGGGCGGATGCCCTACGGCGGTAGGATTTGCTCTGCACACGTTTGTCTTTCTGATTGGACTGTACGGTCTGATGTCGCTGCCCCACGACGAGAAGATGGCCAATCGCAAGATGTCGCCTGCCGACTTTGACGCGCCTGCGCCGCCCACGGGCGAGTGGACGGGGTCGGATCCTAAGCAGACGGGGGCCGATATGAACGACGCCTAACTTTCTTGCCAAGGTATAATGCCGGGCACACGCAAGCAGATCGCTCCTCACGCGCGCACAACGATTGAGGCGCTCGCAAAGCACATGGGCGTGTCGTACGCCACGGCACTTGCGCGTGTAAAGGCAAATCCGAAGCGCTACGGAATGGAAGGACACCTACCCGGCCACACCCGGAAGCGCGGTGTTATGGGCGGGCGCCACCGTCGCACTCGCCGTTCTTAGACCCATGGGCATTTCAAATGAGCGCGTTATTCATCGATATCAATTATATACGTCGGTATAGTTCGTTTGTTTTCTAAGTGTGTAGAAACAATACGATGAGCCCCGTCCAGTAACGTATAGTCTCCCTTTTTGCATGCTATCCATATCGGTTCTGTATGACCATGTTGGCGTATGATTCGTCTATGGTGTAAAACTGACTCCAAATCGTTTTGCCCTCTGGGACGATCTTCTTCAGGATAAGGATCTTCTGAAAGACGGACTGGATCAAAATTATGTAGTTCTCTACATCTTGATAGTGGGAACCAAACCAACTTGCTCTTGAAAATATGATAATACGAAGATACGTTCGATGATGAAAATAGCTTTATGCTTACTGATGTTTGAACAGAATCGTGCATAGTTTGTAGATGTTCCATTCTACTTAGTGCCCATCTAAAATGCCCATGGGTCTAAAACTCGGGCTTGCCCACGAACATGTCCTGCACCGCGGCAACCACAGGCTCCGTAGCCGCAGCCACACCGTCCGAACCACCCAATGCAAAGACGACTCCGCCTGCGAGCGTACCCGCTCCAGCCGCAATCTTCGCTCCGTCCAGGAAGACCATGGGTTCATCCTTGGACTTACGATCAATGTAATACAGCACGGCTGCAACGACCACCACCACTCCTACAATCATTGCGTAGTAATACACCTCGTCCATTTGTCTGGCTCGCATCTTTTTCAACTCAGAGATTCAACGCGACAGCCTCTGACGACGGCTTGACGTCGACTTCGCCTTCGGCCTCAGACTCAGACTCGGACTCGAAGTCATCGTCGTTCAGGCCAATGTCCTCGCCCAACTGAATAGCAGGCGGGGCGTCGTCATCCGTGTCGTCGTCGCTGTCATCGTCCTCAGACTCAGACTCGGGCTCCTGGACCTCGTTCTTGCCGAACTTGACTGCAGGCTTCGGCGGCTCCTGGACCAGAGCAGGTGCAGGTACGGGTTCAGGCGCAGGCGCGGGAGCCGGGGCAGGCGCCTCCGTCGTCTCGGGCGACTTGAAGTATGCCTTGCTGATGTCCTTCCACGGGATGAAACTGTCGATCACTTCGTTCAGCGTATCGATCAGCATCGTGTCAATGTCGCGACGGTTACGGGCCTGCTGCTCAGACGAGACACCGACCGTCTTGAACAAATACGCATTGCTCCAGAAGACACGGGCAGACTGCACGTAGAACTTGTGGACAAAGACCTCGACCGACGGACGGGTGAACGGAATGTCCACGTGCTCTGACTGGCTCTGCTGCAGCGAAGCAAACGCACGAATGTAACTGACAAACACGCCCAGCAGTAGGTCCTCGATGTAGTCACACTTGGAGGCCGCTGAAATGCGGTCCACCTCCTTCTTCAGCGTCTCTGCCGTCCACTTCGGCACCTGCGTCAGGAGATTCTGAAACGTACGCAACATCTGGTCGGGCTGCTTGTTCCGCTCGCACGCAGACTTGGCGTTATCGTAGATGCTCCAAAAGCCGTCGGCGACGTGGGGAATCAGAGTGCGGCCCAGATTCTCACGAAGCGTCTGCTTGACAAAGTCTGTGCTCATTTGTTTACACACGAGGAGTCTGGATTTCGTAAACCGACGCAGATGAAGCTCGTCTTGATTCTGATGGTCAAGAATGAATCCGCAATCCTTCGACGATGTCTGGAAGCAGTCAAGGACGTCGTGGATGCATACTGCATTCTGGACACGGGGTCAATCGACACCACAGTCGAGATCGCCGAGGAGTTCCTGGAGACGCGGATTGGTTGCGTGACCAAGGAGCCGTGGCAGAACTTTGGACACAACCGCACGGTCAGTTTCCAGCGTGCCCACGCGTACCTCAAGGAGCAGTGCTGGGACCTGAAGGATACGTATGGTCTTCTGCTGGATGCGGACATGCTGTTCAAGCCTGGAAAGCTGAAGGAGCAGGACCTGACCGAGCCCGGATACACCGTTGTGCAGGTCGCGGGAACGCTCGAGTACCCCAACACTCGTCTGGTCCGCATGGATTTCCCGTGGACATGTGTCGGTGTGACGCACGAATACTGGAGTGGTCAGACCAAGCATCTGCCGAAGGACGTGTGCTTTATCGACGACCGTAACGACGGTGGCTGCAAGTCCGACAAGTTTGATCGCGACGTGCGGCTGCTGGAAGAGGACCTGAAGAAGGACCCGACCAATGGGCGGTCCATGTTCTATCTGGCCCAGTCGTACCACTGCCTTCGTCGCTGGGACGACGCTCGGAAGATGTACAAGAAGCGCATCATCACGGGTGGTTGGGACGAGGAAATCTGGTACAGCCACTACATGGTGGCCAAGTGCTGGTTGGAACTGAAGAATGTCCCGAAGTTCGAAGAGTGGATGCAGAGGGCAATTGCGCTGCGACCCAGCCGCGCAGAGGCGTATTATCAACTGACGAAGCACTTCCGCGAACATTCCAAACACTACAAGGCATATCAGTACATGCTGGACGGCAAACAGGTGCCTCTGAGTCGAGATGCGCTGTTTCTGGAGACGGACGTGTACAAGTATTTGTTTGACTACGAGGCCACGATCCTTGACTTCTACGTCCAGCCTGACCGCAAGAAGGGTCTGCGCACCTGCGTAGACTACCTGTTCAAGTCCGACGTTAACCGTTCAAACGTCATCTTCAACTTCCAGTTCTACGTGCAACCCGTGTGGTCGCGCCAGACAGACCTGCTGCCGAAACTGCCGAAGCCATTTGAGGGATACGTGCCTACGGCCATTTCCGTCTGCGACTATCCTATGGCGAATGTGCGGTACGTCAACTACTGGATGGAGAATGGTGAGTACAAGACACCGCCCGGGCAGCCTGTGTTGACGGAGAATGCATACGTGAATCTAGAGACCATGGAAGTGGTTGCGAAGATGAACGACGCCACTGTAGGAATGCCCAAGTTCCCTGCGCACGTCAAGGGACTGGAGGACCTGCGGCTGTATCGCAATACGAACGGACTGGCCTTTGTGGCCACGACGCAGGAGCACGCAGAAGGAAAGGTTCGGCTTCTGCAGGGGCGATATGGGATTGATGGAACCTACTCGGACTGCAAGGTGCTCGAGTCACCGCATGGACGGCCGTGTGAGAAGAACTGGCTCCCCCTTCAGGGCACGGACATGATGATCTACGGGTGGTCGCCGTTTGAGGTGCTGGATCGCACGGGAATCCGCAGGAGCATTTCTACACCGCCCTTCTTCCAGTCCTTCTGCGGATCTGCGCCGCCCATCTCAGTGGGCGACAAGTTCTGGACGCTGGTCCATGTGGTAGAGTACGCCAAGCCGCGCAAGTACTACCACGTGTTCGTGGAGCACCAGTCCATCGACGCGATCACCCGCATCACCCTGCCGTTCGTATTCCGTTCGCCTGCCGTAGAGTACTGCGTGTCGTGTCGGTTGTCCGACCCCACAACGGTTACGTGCTACGTGAGTTTCTGCGACGCCAATCCTGCACAGATTGATATTCCGTTTAGTTCGCTGGACTGGGTGGCGGTACCCTAGTCCAGGTACGCAACCACACACTGCTTCAGATTCGACCACGAAGGGCGCTGAAAGGCCAACTTGTCCTTGAAGAAGTACATCTTGGGCAGGCGGCCACACCAGTACGTGTCGATACATCCTTCGTTCGGGTACCCTTCGCCAGCCGAAATCTTCCGCAGTCCTTCGTCTACAACCGCAAGCACATCGTGAGACGTCCGCTTCGTCAGAAAGTACGCAGCGGAGGTCGTGCAGCCTTGCCTGGTTTCCGATATCAAGTCGTCGTGGGGAATCCTCTCGCCCAGCCTGCTGAGGGACAGGAAACACACGGAATACTCGTAGGCACGCTCAAAGAAGGTCTTGACAGACGAGTGCACGCGCGGCACGTCGTCGCAGAAGACGATGTCGTCCTCCAAGACCAGACAGGTTTGATGCCCCGATTCCTGGAAATGCCGAACAACGTCCACGTGGTTCTTGGTCGCACCCACATACGGCGGCAGGTCCTTCTTTCCCTGGTAGTGGTGGACCTTCTGCAAGGGTGCCGACACGCGAGCCAGGGACGCCAGAGTCTCCATGTACCGATCCGACCTGCCCTCTAGGTTCAGAATGTAGATGATGTCCACCGAATCCCAGCAGGGGTGCGACTCCACGACGTCGTGACTGACTTGGGAAAAGAGCGACACGTGACGATACATCTTGCGAGTGACAGGCAATGCGTGGTGCCAGTCAGGGTAGTTGCCGTACACGATGACGACTTCCCCATCCGCGGGCTCACGGGCGGCATCAAAGGACGCAACGGTCCGCCCGAGTTTGGGCAGCAGAAAGTTGGAGTTCGTAACCACGTGGGGGAACATGTCTGCAAACTCAAAGTACGACAGCCAACGCTGTGCATCTGCCTGTCTCCCGGTGTAGAAGCATGCCGTGAACATGGCCTCAAAGACCTGGGCCCTTGCGTCATATGGAATTGACCATGGATCCACGGACTCCATGAAGCGCACGGCGATTTCAAACTGGTCGTTGGCCCTCAGTTCCGTTACAATGGCAGGAATGTCCTTCATGTAGGCGAACTTGGGCTCGCCATTCCAGATCACGTTACCAACAAAGTCTGTGAGCGACTCAAAGGGTCTCTCAATCCACACCGCATGCTCTCCCTGCAGTGCGCGGTAGGATGTATGGACCATCATGTCGGACTTGACGGACTCGTACACTGCCTGTGCCAGGTAGTGTTCGTCGTACCCATAGTCCACCTCGTGTGTGGGAAGCATTACCGACATGGGGCGTTTCCAGCCAAAGGTTCCCGCCATCAGCCTGGACGCGTGCCAGTAGTGGTCGCGAATGGAATGGTACGACTTGTCTGACTTCAGGAACTCATCAATGCACCAACGGTCACGTGCGTCCACTCGGGAATCTGCGTCACGCACAAACCCGACCTCTGCATAGTTGAGCGGAATGTAGCGGAGCAGGGCATTGATGGGACCCTTGCGGTTCGTATTGTCTATCGTCACGTCTTCAGGCAAAACCCAGTTCGGGTCACACTCGCCCTTGTAGACCATAATAGTAAAATCGGGATAGTACTGCTTGATGATGCCGATGTTCTCAAGCAGACCTGTGTAGTAGTTCGGCTCCGTGCCGTAGAGGCAGAAGGAGAAGACCTTCATTATGTATACATATGCCTGAACGATTCATTCCCCGACCGCACGGTGTCTTCCAGGATGCGGCGACACAGATCGGGTGTGATCGTCAGTGGCAACTTGATGGCTGTGTAGAAGCTATACTTCTTAGCCGTCGTCTCGCCTGCGATGCGCAAGAGATTGATGCGCGTAACCAGTGTCTCGACCGTACGAATGAGAGTACGAACACCCTCCTCCTCCTTGGAGAATTCGGAAATCAGGAACTTGATGGCCTCCTCCGAGATGGTAAGCTGGTCCTTGAGTTGGATACGCTCCAGAATCTGCGGCCAGATGTACTGGTTCACAATGGACGCCTTCTCTTCCCACGTGTAGCCCGAGCAGGTAATAATTTGCATGCGGTCCTTTAACACCGGGTGGATCTTGGACTCATCGTTGAAGGAGAAGACGAATAGGCACTGACTCAAGTCAAAGTCCACCCCTGCAAAGTAGCGGTCGTGGAACTGGCTGTTCTGCGAGCGGTCCGTCAAGTGGATCAGCATGCTGGCAATCTCGTCACCGTGGGCAGTGGTGGAGATCTTGTCCACTTCGTCAAAGTACAGCACGGGGTTCATACAGCGAGCCGACATGACCGCGTCTGCAATGCGCCCCCACGTGGAACCCTCGTACGTGTACGAGTGGCCCACAAAGTTGGAGGCGTCGGATGCACCGCCCAGCGAGAAGAACTCGAAGGGACGCTGAAGCACCTTGGCCACGCCGTTGCGGGCGAAGGACGTCTTGCCTACACCCATTGGACCCTTGAGGGCAATGACATTGCCGACCGACGAGGGATTCGACATCCACTGGGCCAGAATCTGCATGATCTGCGTCTTGGCCGATACCATACCGTAGACGGCCGTGTCCAGTGTCTTGGTCGACTCCTCCAGGAATCCCGCACACTTGTCGGGTCCGTCGGTAATGGTGACGGGCAGCGGCACACACTTGCCGAACGGGATACGCAGGAAGGCCTCGACCCACGACCGAAGCTTGAACCCCTCGCCCTCCATGGACATCTCGAACAAGTTGTCGATCTTCTTGATGACCGATGCCTTGACCGTGTCGGAGACGTCCAGGTCCAGAACGCGGAACTTGAAGGGCACGTCGCCGTCCACGACGAGCGTGGACAACTTCTTCATCTGCTCATTCAGGCGACGACGCTTGGACTTGGACAGCTCCTCATAGTACTCCTCTTCGTCCTCGTTCAGTTCCATGGCAGGTTCCTCTTCCTTCTCCTTGTTCTTGCGTGACGCAGGGCGCAACCCACCACTGCGCTCGGGACGCACGTACTTGTTCATGAGATGGGCGATGAACTCCTCCTCCGACTCTTCATCGGACTCAGACTCGGACTCTTCCTCTACGTCGATACGACCCGCCTTACCGCCCGCGATCGTGTGAATGTGAAGCTTGACCGAGACCTTGGCACCCTTGGGGATACGGAGTTCACTGCTGTCGCACTCTTCCTCGGACTGCTCTTCCTCGGTCTCCTCTTCCTCTTCCTCTTCCTCTTCCTCCTCGGACTCCGACGGAGGAGCATAGTCCTCGTCCTCAGACTCGGAGTCGGGCTGCTTTAGGGTCTCATCCTTTACCCACGTCGTAGATTGACCACCGCGCTTACGAAGATTGTACCGACCGGGCATCTTGCTGCCTCACAAGGAAAAAAGAAAAGCTATCCATTTTTGTCGGACTACTAACAATGAAGGACGACGCCGACGTGATTAACAAGATCGCGGAGGAACAGCTGGAGAAGATCGAGAAGGACCAGGCAGACGACCCTAATATCAAGAAGTCCATCAAGATCGTCGAAGCCTTTCTGAAGTCTCATCAGGTCATGTGCTACGGAGGTACGGCCATCAACAACCTGCTGGATGCCAAGGACCAGTTCTACGACTTTACGCGCGAGAGTCCCGACTACGACTTCTACAGCAAGACGCCACAAATCCATGCGATGGAGATTGCCGACAAGCTCTTTGCGGCTGGAATCCCCGACATCCAGGTGAAGCCGGGCGTGCACTTGGGTACCTTCAAGGTGTTTGCGGACTACACGGGTGTTGCCGACGTCTCCGAAATGACCCCACAGCTCTTTGATCGGTTGTGGGCCGAGGGGTACAAGAAGGAAGGCATTCACTATGTGACGCCCAACTTTCTGCGCATGTCCACGTACTTGGAGTTGTCACGCCCCGAGGGCGATGTGAGCCGTTGGAACAAGGTGTACACACGCATGATGCTGCTGAACGACAAGTACCCTCTCAAGTGCATCAAGAAGGAGGACCCTGTACCCGAGACCCTGACGGAGAAGCGCAAGAAGGAGGTTATCGAGATGCTGAAGTCGGAGGAGATTGTCCTGCTCGGGTTCAATGCGGCCGAGCGCCACACGGGTAAGACCCGTTGGACAACTCCCGTGACTCTCTTGGCCGAGAACGAGACCATTCAAAAACTGACAAAGGGTAAGAAGGTGGACGTGACCCACGGAGACGCGATACTGCCCGAATGCACTGAAGTGAAGGAACACGACGGAACCGTCTATCGTTTCTACGAGACCCGTGCGTGCCACAGCTATCATGAGACCGCGGACGGTATCAAGATTGCGAGCATTCCGACGATTCTGCAATTCTACTTTGCGTACATGTACTCGGGGGTGGATGAAGACACTGCGCAGCAGGTCCTGTGTGTGGCCCAACGTCTCATGGAACTGGCGCACCACGCACAGAAGCGGCGGTTTACCCTTCTCACACCCACAACCTGTTTGGGAAAGCAAGAGGACCTCCACGGAATGCTGCGGGAAAAGACCAAGCTGTATACCCAGCTGTCCAAGAATCGCAATAGCACCGAGTTCTTGACCAACTTCTTCTCCTACGCACCAGGGACAGACAAGGCGAAACGGACAACGCTTCGTAAGCAGATTAAGGGACTGACTAGACGAAAGGCGTAATCTTTCCGTTGGTCATTTGGGGGACACCTCCCGAGCAGTCGCACTCACGCCAACCGTCGAGGAACTGACGGACGAAGTCATTTCCGTTGGGCAGGTGGCTCTGGAAGGCATTGCGTCCTGACCACGCAGCGATGCTCGCGTTCGAAATCGCATTGTTCGTCGCGTACACCAGCTGGACCTTGGTCTGGTAGGTCACGTCCGATGCGTTCTGCACTCGCATGCCCTGTCCGAGATTGCCGACTCCTGATACGTCAACGCCACGACGGCCTCCTGAGCTCATTTAGTCTTTATGCAGATTTAAACGGACCAATATACCACCCGAGGTCCGAGTACGGGGGCATGACAGGCAGTAGTCCAGTTGCAGATGGCTGCTGAGTCGCGAGCTTCTCAATCTCCTCGGGCTTCAGTGTGCGAGAATAGTACGTCAGACCCGAGATGGTACCGTCCCAGCCCTGTTGATTCGACCCCACAATCAACGAATCCGTGTTTTGGAGTGGCAACTGGTTCAGCGTGTGCGTCTGGCGGAGGATGCCGTTGATGAACACGTTCAGGCTGTACTGGTTCACTTCGACCACCACGTGAATCCACTTCTGCGCAGGGATGTTGGGAATCAGAATGCTCTCCTGTCCACCGCCGTACGTGTTGATCTTCACGAGCAGGGAGTTGGACGTAGAATCAATGTAGACACCCGGGCAGTCGTGCTTGCTGAAAACAGTCCGCTGGTGACCATAGTTGAACGTAAAGTCATTCACCGACATCCAGAAGGTATAGGTAAAGACCGCGCCATCTGGCTGGTTGAAGGAACGGAAGATATGTGCGCTCGGAGTCGTCTCCGACTTGCCCGACTGAGAGTTCGGAATGATCGACTCCATCGTCGTATCTGACTTACCAGGCACTAGGAAGAACCAGACCAGTACGGCAACAACGAGGACTCCTGCTGCGACAATGAGCCACACCTGCATTGCTTCTATGCTACAAACTATGTTCGTGCGAATCCCCTAGTGCCCAGACGGAACTGCGGAGCCTGTGGAGGACGGGGAACTGGACGCTCACCACCAGGCACAACCAATACGTTCTGCAACTGCGCTTCATACGTCAAAGTCCGCTGATGTGCGAGAGTGGACTCTCCGATCTGTCTATCGCCGATGTTGTAGATGTAGTGGATGCGGCTCTCGTCCGACTGGTACTCGGTACGAAGGAACCCTGTGCGGGCGAGCCGAATCGTCCAGTCCAGATCTTCTCCACTGGTTGCGTCGCGAAACTTGATGGTCTTGGCAATGTCGGACTTCATCACGTTGAGGTGGTTGGGTGGGCGCAGAAAGGTGGTTTCGTTTGCCATGGGGTCGGTCAATTTGTTGGCCGTGCTGTGCGTGAAGGTCCACCGAGAAATCTGTCCGCGCAGGCGCATGCAGTCGTAGTTACCCGCAATGCAGGCTGCCGCATCTTCAAAGTAGTTGGACGTGACCTCGTCGTCATCGTCGATGAACGACACGTACTTACCCTCTGCGGACTGAAGCATGTTCTGCCGTTTGGTTCCGATGCTTACCTCGCGGTTGTCGAAGCCGAGGACGATGGCAATGCGCAGGTCTGGGCAGGTGTGCCGACGAAGGTCGTGGATGGACCGTATCAGGCGTTGCAACTGCTGCTCGCGACCAGGGATGGTCGGAATCAGAAGTGTCCAATCAACAGGATACTGCTTGCGATTGATGTAATTGTCCATGTCGTGGTTCCATGCTGCCTGATTCTTTATGTAGAGCGAATCGGCCACACCGTATCCATGCCCCGGGTGCTCGTGGCGAATGATGCAGGCAGGAACGTACACGCATCTGCTCTTCAGGTCGCCTTTGCAGAGGTCCGTGAACTCCGTGTCGCAGTAGAAGCTCTTGTACGACGGATGATAGATGTATCCGAACGACTGATACATGGCTCGCCCCATCACAGACAGCGTGTTCAGCTTGTCTGTCTGATATCCGTCATTGAACCACAGAATACCATTGGTATCGGGGAACGACGCCATCATGTGCGAGCGGATTACATCGTCATACCCCTTGACCAGTGGAACCATGTCGTCCGACACCAAGACGACAATGTCCCATGAGTAGTCGACCTTCTCCATGTCCGCATTGCACGCTTGAATCTTGGACTTGTTGTCCCCGTAGTAGATGCGGTGCCATTCAAACGGATTCATGATACGAGTAAACTCATCCTGAATCAATGTCCGCGTCATACTGTCATCGTCGTGGTCACACGACATGGCTACCCCGATTGAACCCGGGTTCGTAGCCATGGTGTAGTAGTGCTGAATCACCCGCAAGGCCTGTTGAGGCCGACTCCGTGTTGGAAACTTCAGAAGGAGTCGCATTTCTTTACTTATGGAATTACTTGTAACTCGGTCACTTGCACGTATTACCCGACGCATCCCACGTCTTTCCAGTTGCGCACACACAGACTTTCGAACCCATCGGCGTCGTTGTGCCTGCAGGGCACGACTTACACCCCGTACCCTGACCGTCTGTGTCGTTACCCGTGGCGCTCCACTTGTTGGCTGGACACTGAGCGATAATCGGAGCATTGGATATATCGGATGAGAATGGGTTCCACGAGACTGCATTTGAACCCAGGAGAGCGGCTGTCGTAACCTGATTGCCGCTCGGGTCTTCGACGATAATCGTGTAGCCGAACAGGTTGTACACGGTGCCCGTCGGGCCCGCAGCACCGCCCGAGTTGACGAGAGAGGAACAGCTCGTACCCGCAGCGTAGAAGGACCGCGCATCCGCAGGCATGAGTTGATTGCCCTGTCCGTGGACATTGCACACGTATCCAGAGAAGCCACCGTTGGCACCCACCAGCAGGTTGCCCGTTGCAGCCCGAGGTACGGCGGGAATGACCGACGACTTGACCAGGTTGCCGTTGATGAACACGTCCATGTTGCGCTGGAACACCGTAACGGACACCGAGAACCACGTCTGCAAGGGGATGTTCTCTACTGCGCAGATGAATGAGGTTCCGTTTGATGAAGAGCCATTGGCCGCAGCAGGCTGAGCCGCCGCCGTGGCCGTAGAGCCCGAGGTGTATGTCGTCAGGTACACGTTCAGTGTGTTATCCGTGGGGTGAAGCGTGATACGAGGACTCACAATGGTCGAGTCCTTGATATCCGTTCGCATCAGGACCTCCTTCTCGTGTCCAAACTTGTAGTCCCAGTCCTGCACGAACATCCAGAACTGAAGGGCATAGTCAGACCCTGGAGCGAGTGGAATGCCAGTCGCTGGAATGGTACCACCTGTCTTGCCCGAGATGGGTACGGGAGCCTGATCCACGGTTGTCGAAGGTGCAGTCGCGCGCAGGGCTGCCACCACCACGATAATCACCAGAACTCCGACGAACAGACCGAGCATGACAGACGAGGTTGTGGACATGGACGAGACCGCGACAGGTACTGTAGGGACATAGGCAGCGGCTCCCTGGGGAAAGTACCCCGCAGGCATCTGGGGTGCACTTGTAGACGCGCCCATTTGTGCTTTACAAGGGAACTTCTTTATTTGCCTAATGGAAAAACGGACTCTCCTGCCACAACGAAACCCAGTCGTAATGTACTGTAACAACTGCGGAGAGAAAGGACATGTGTTCAGAGGGTGTAAGGACCCGGTGTTGTCGTGTGGGCTTGTGGTCTTGGATGTGCCCATGATCCCTGCGGACGTTAGTGGAATGCGGGCCTTGATGATCCGTCGCAAGGACAGTATGAGTTTCGCCGAGTTCATGCGGGGCAAGTACGACCCTGCAAACACCGAGTACGTTGGCCGCCTGCTGTCCAACATGACGACAGGCGAGCAGGCGGACATTGCGTCCAAGCCGTTCGATGACCTGTGGCGCCAGCTGTGGGGCGACGACCACTCGTCCAATGAGTACGCAGTGTCCAAGGAGAAGTTCGCGTCCCTGGACCGTGTGCAGCTGGTGACGGAGTTTGCCAGTGTCTACCACGAGCCCGAGTGGGGATTTCCCAAGGGCCGCAGGGTGAGGACCGAGACGGACCTGGAGTGCGCCATTCGCGAGTTTGGAGAGGAGACCAATGTACCTCGCGAGGCGTACGTGGTCCTGAACAACATTCTGCTGGAGGAGACCTTCACAGGACTGAATGGCGTCCAGTATCGGCACGTGTACTTTGTGGCGCTGCTGTCCAAGCCCGAACTCGTGAATCTAGGCCAGAAGATGACCTACATGCAGAAGCGGGAGATTTCGGGGATTGGGTGGAAGACACTGGCAGAGTGCCGTGCCTATGTGCGGCCTCACCACGTGGAGCGCGCCAAGATGCTGGACCAACTGACGGAGATTGTGCGGACCTACGAGTCGTCGCACTGAACACGGATACCAAGGGCAGTCAGCCCTGCCGTCTGTGTGCCGAAGGCGTAGTGCGACACCTCGGCAAGGACGAGGAACCCAATTAGCCACACGACAAACGAGAACACGCCAACCCACTTGTACGCCAGCCACGCCGCGAGCACGGTCAACACCGTGTCCACGACAGCAAAGCCCATGAAGCGGTAGGCATGTGGACCTGTTCCTGGTGCTTGGAAGATGTTGGCGTACGGACACTTTCCCATTGTGCTCACACGCGAAACTTTGCGAGGTATACCGTCATGCAGTACGCAACCACGCTCAGCACGAACACCCACCACCACACCGGGAAGACGGTGGACTCCTTGTCACCCGTTCCGAACGGCCGAATCCGTCCTTCACGCCCAAAGGCAACTTGGGGCTTGAGGTACAGGAACCCCGCCATCAAAAAGAGGAAGATAGACACCATCCAGATGCGATGGTTTTTCCGTGTGATACCCTCCATTATCAAATCGTGGCGAAAAACAATGAGCTACGTCCTCCCCAACCGAAAGGCGTTTGCGGACTTTATTACTCGGACGTTTCTGAAGTACCGCAAGTCGCCCCGTGGTGCTGAGGATGCGGACGATAAGGAGGAGGACTTGTGCAAGAAGCAGTCCAATGCCCGTGAACTGCTGCACTACCAGAAGCTCATTCGGGACTATATGCTCATTGAGACGCCGTATCGTGGCATTCTGCTCTACCACGGACTCGGTTCGGGCAAGACCTGTTCGTCCATTGCTGTGGCCGAGTCGTTGCTGACGACCATGAAGGTGATTGTGATGACGCCCGCGTCGCTTCGTGCCAACTACATTGGTGAGTTGCGCAAGTGCGGCGACCCCGTGTATGCGTACGAGAATCACTGGCGCCAGCAGCAGCTGAACGAAGAGACGCGAGCCCAGGCCAAGACGATGGGCATCTCCGATGGATTCCTCGACCGCAACAACCGCTTCTTCTCTACGGTGCCCAATGAGAACCCGAACTTTGCCGACCTCCCCAAGACGGAGCAGGATGTGATTCGTGCACAGATTGAGGACATTCTCACGCAGCGGTACACGTTCATCAACTACAACGGCTTGACGCGCGCCAATGTGAAGGAACTGGTCCCCGAAGAGGGTCCGAATCCGTTCGAAGACAAGGTGGTGATTGTGGATGAGGTCCATAACTTCATCTCCCGTATCGCCGACAAGGAAGGTGTGGTCGGGCCCGTCTACCAGGCGCTGTATCACGCCAAGCGGTGCAAGATCGTGGCGCTGTCGGGCACACCCGTCATTAACCGTCCCAATGAGATTGCGTACCTGATGAACCTGCTCCGCGGACCCATTGAGCGCATCACGATTCCGTTCAAGCGCATCGAGGGTTGGGACGAGGATAAGATGACTTCCGTGTTCCGTCAACAGCCTGAAGTAGACTCCATCGAGTTCAATGCGGCCAAGAAGGTCGTGATGATCACTCGCAATCCACCGCAGTTCCGTTCCGTCTACAATGAAAAGGGCGACCGTATTGCTGTGCAGTACAAGGCCGACATGAAATGGGTCGCTGTGCCTGCCGACTGGATCAACGGCTGGAAAACCAAGGTGGAGGTGGAACTGAGTGGTGCCGAGATTGCCGTAGAACGCGTGACGACGGAGGAGTTCGAGTGCCTGCCGTCTCCGTATGGCGAGTTTGCCTCCATGTTTCTGGACGGACTGTCCATCAAGAACCCCCTGCTGTTTCAGCGCCGTATTCAAGGACTGGTCTCGTACTTCAAGGGCGCGGATGAACGCATGCTGCCCCGACGCATCGAGGACGAGAAGATGCTTGAGAAGGTTCCGATGTCCGAGGAGCAGTTCACACACTACCTGCAGGAGCGCTGGATTGAACTGAAGATGGATTCGCAAAAGGGCAAGAAGTCCATGGACGAGAACCTGGGCAGTTACCGCGTGTTGAGTCGTCTGGCCTGTAACTACGCCGTGCCCGGTGAACTTCGTGTCATGACAGGAGAGGAGAATGAAGACAAGGTTGCCGACAAGCCCGAGGTTCTGGCCAAACTGAAGGCTGATCCAGACAAGTTCCTGTCCGAAAAGGCATTGAAAGTACTGAGTCCGAAGTTCTTGAAGGTGCTGAAGAACATCCAGGAGTCACCCGACAAGAATCAGTTTGTGTATTCGCAGTACCGCGAACTGGAAGGTCTCGGAGTCTTTTCGGCTGTCTTGGAGGCCAACGGGTGGCAACCCTACAGGTTGGCAAAGCAGGGTGGACAGTGGGTGGAAGGCGAGATGGACCCTGCGAAGCCTGCGTACACGTTCTACACGGGACAGGAGTCGACGGAGGAGCGCGAGTTGTGCCGACAAATCTTCAACGGCAAGTACGAGTCCAGTTTTCCCGCGTCTCTGAAGACGAGCGTAGAGGCCCGTGGCAAGAAGCTGTTGTCTCTGCTGATGGCGTCGAGCAGTGGTGCCGAAGGAATCACCCTGGCCAATGTGCGTCACGTGCACATTCTGGAGCCGCACTGGACCCCTGCGCGCCACGACCAGGTCATTGGTCGCGCGATTCGCATCTGCTCTCACGCAATGCTCCCCGTAGAGGAGAGGACAGTGCGTATTAGCTTTTACGTCTCGGTGTTCACGGACAAGCAGGCCAAGTCCAATGAGTTCCCGAACATTACGCCGATTCGTCGTGCCGATACGGCCATGAAGCGGTATGAGGGAGGTGGCCCTGTGGAGACGTTCATGTCAGCCGATGAGTACCTGTACGAAATCTCCTTCGAGAAGAACCAGGTCAATCAGAAGATTGGGACTCTGTTGAAGCAGGCTGCAGTGGACTGCGAGATTCACCGCAAGTTGCACGCCCGTGAGAAACCGGTGATTTCGTGCATGCGCTTTGACAGCACCATTACGGGAGAGGACTTGGCGTTCAAGTCGTCTATCAAGGCAGAGGACCTGGACTCGACGTACCTGCGGAACATGGAACGCAAGCAGCGGCGATTGCAGCGTGTCGTCATCAAGGGTATTTTGTTTCTCATTGACCCATTAACTGCCGAGGTCTTTGACGGTGTGGCGTTCGACGACAACCACCGTTTGATTCCCGTGGGCCGCAAGATTTCCGACACTCAGATCCGCTGGGTGTTGGAGGGTAGGCCGACGTATGAGGCCGTGTGAAGATCCTCCAGCCATCCGTCGCAGATCCGCGTCCAGCTCTTGAACGGAAACGTCCGAATCGCTGCCTTGCGCGTATCCAGTGCCTTGACCATCTCGTCCATCTTCAACGCAACCTCGTCGGGGTCAAAGGTCGGAGCCGAGAATCCGAGGGGCATGGACCCTGCAAAGTACTGGGTGCCCGATGGCGGAATGAATGCGGCCACGTCCTCTGTGAGGAACGACCGGTAACTACCCACGTCCGTCACCACCTGGGGTGCGCCCGTGTACAGATGCTCGAGCTGGCACAGACCAAATCCCTCGCCGTCCGATGTGTTGATACCAATGTCCGTCATGTTGTAGAGTTCGTTGATCTGCGCGTCCGACAGCGTATTCGGAGGCGCAGTGTCCACAATCATGAGGCGGTTGGCGAGCGCCTCGGGAACCAGACCTGCCCGCTTCAGTTCCGTAATGTAGATGCGCTGGAGATCGTAGAACGCGCCGTGCTGCGGGTTCATGGCCGTAACCACCATCAGGTACACGGGGTCCTCGGTGAAGGTCAGCAACTTCACGAAGCCCATGATCATGGTATCCAGACGCTTGCGCTGGCTGTTGCGGTTCGCATTGAGAAAGACCACGGCATCCGTAGGAATCTTTAGGTTGCGACGGAGGGCCAGACGCTGGTCGCGCGGCATGCACGTGAACTCGGTAGCGTCGATGCCGTGCTCAATGACACTCGGTGGCGCAGTTCCGGGCGAATACGACGCATACGTGTCTGCCCACGACTGCGTAAAGCAGTAGATGCGGTCGGCATTCTTGTTCATGGTGTCGACCAGCGGCTGCGCGATTCCCTGGTAGACCTGGTCCACATAGAGCCACAACTTGAAGGTCGCGGTTGACTTGTCGTACTTCATCGCCTCGATGAACTTGCAGATGATGAGTGGGTCATTGTAGATCATGACCACGTCGGGGCGGACCATGTCTACGTACTCGGCAATCTTGTTGAATCCGAACCCCTCCTCGCGCGGGTCCTCGTTGGACGCTGCGTCGTATCCCACGACCCCGTCGGGGAGTTTGCGGACGTTCTTGCGATCGGGATGACGCTGGAACCCAAAGTGAAAGGTCTTCACCTTCGGGGCCAGCGACGCTACCTGACGAAGAAGGTTGTAGGCGACCTTGGCGTAGCCAGTGGTCTGATCAACGTGAGTACTGACGAGAACGAAGCGCATTGTGTAATTCTCTCCGCTCTGTATAAATAGAATGCAGGTCAACTCTGCGCAGGATTACCTGACGCGTCACAAGCGCAACATCATCGCCAAGACCTACACGGCCGACCCGCCCGCGGGCAAGAACAAGATTCCGTCTACGTACCTCAGTCTGAAGGCGAATGCCGCGGCACGGTACCACCTCAATGTGGCTGCAGCATGTCGTGGAAACCAGACGTGCTCGCAGTTGGGCGAGACCAACACGTCCTACTGCTGTTCGCAGTCTGGCGCGGTTCTCTATTAAACAATGATGTTCCGTAACTACAAATGCCCGGCGCGCTCCTTCAGTTGGTGGGCGTGGGGGCTCAGAACGAGTTGGTCAATGGCAACCCGTCCATGACCCACTTCCGCAGCACCTACAAACGCCACACGAACTTTGCCATGGAGCATATTCGTGTGGACTTTTCAAGTTCCAACCTCAACTTTGACGTGGCGCAGACTCGTAAACTCTCAGCACGGATTGATCGATACGCTCAGTTGCTGAACGACTGCTACGTGGTCCTAACGCTTCCCGACATTTGGTCTCCGCTGGTC